>Ga0072500_142122_pt1 | contig 68742 bp, 74 predicted proteins | sample GBScelen77Swater_FD_63803 | JGI IMG/M metagenome (GOLD analysis project Ga0072500, IMG submission 63803) | Hot spring microbial communities from Great Boiling Spring, Nevada - cellulolytic enrichment S 77C v2 (version 2) | ecosystem: Environmental > Aquatic > Thermal springs > Hot (42-90C) ...
GAGGAAGAGCTTACAAGAAAAGTTAAAGAAGTTCTGAGTTCATTAGTCATGGGTTGAAGTGAAATGAGAATCGAGGAAACCATTCAAAAAATAAGAGAGAGTGAGGAGATTCCGAAAAAGGAGTTCAAAATCAAAGGTATTGGTGTTTTTGGCTCTCTTGCGAGAGAGGAGAAGGATGTTCACGACACAGACATAGTGGTTGAGTTCAGGGAGCCAGTAGGCTGGGAGATGTGTATGTCTGAGGTGGTATTGTGACAAAAATTAATGTCTGCCCAGCTATTTTAAGAAAGCTCAGAGAGAACTCAGGATTTTCTGTAGAGGAGCTGGCAAGAAAACTTGATTACAAATAAACTTTGAAGCTTTAAATGTTGGAACTTCACAACCACTAATTACAAAAACTGCTTTAGGAAATGAAGCTGTAATATTTCCTCTCTTCCCATCCTTAAACGGTTTCAACTCTCTCGTTGAACCTCTATCCCAGAAAATCATACTCAACCAAAAAGAATTAATAAAAGAATTAATTACTGTAAGAATACCAGGGATAAGTCACTTCCGGTGCTAGTGTTTGGTAGATTGAGAATCGATAGGTGGTAATATGCCAAGGAGTTTCCTGGCTCCATATAAGTTTGAAATTGTAGGAAGTAGTGGGCAAAGTTTCTTTAATTTTTTAGATAGCAAAAAGAATGAGTACTACCTTGATAAGAATACCAAACTTTTCTACGTCTAGATTCAGTAAATTTCCAGAATAACAAAGCGTGGGGCTATATTAAATATGGCAAATACGGTGCAAGAAGTGATGTAATAGATGTAAATACTCGCCAAATAACTAAAACAATCGAATTTAATGAATCCGTAGTTGACGAATACTTTTACCTTATTGAGTATGATAGCAGCACAAATAGTGGGTACATGGTGCTCCAAAGAATTGGGAATGTTGGGGTAAGAACGGCTCTCTTAAAAGCACTAACAATATGGGGTTTAAATATAAAAATAGAACCTATTTTACTTGGATTAAGAGAATTGCTGAATAACCCGATTATGGAATTCAGGATAAAGGTTCCTAAAAGGCCAAGAGATGTAGATCGTAGGTTGGAAAAGCTTGAGATCCAGAATGAAGAGGATATATATGTTGAGGTAATTATAAAATCCAAAAAAATAAATCTTTGCAGTTAGTAGACAATTTAGTAGACCGAATAAAACAAGCAATATCAAACAACGATTTAAGCAATATAGGGTATATCTATGACGAAAAAGAAGAAATTAGTATTGTCGTAAAAGTTGGTAGAAGTCAACGTACTATAAACATTAGAATGGGGAAGGCTCGAACTTGGATAGTGGTAGACAATGTAAAAGAAATAAGAGGACAAGCTGAACAATTGTTAGAGAATATAAGAAAAGAGATTGGGGGGAGTAATGTACGCTCCTATAAACTTCTTTGAAATTGTATCTGATTACTATGCTCATATGAAAAAAGACCTGAAGCCTATACCTTTTATTATCACATTAATTATCTCTCCGTTTATTTTAGCAACGATATTCTTTTTTATTGTAGGAGATAAGAAAGAAGTATACGGTAACTTTGTAACTGTTTCAGCTATACTAATACCTTTGTTGCTGAATTTGCTAATGATAGTCTATTATAGTTTGGAAAAAACAGAAAGACAAAAAAAGACTAAAATCGAATATCTCGAGCATTTAAACTCAACTATTTCAATGACAACACTTACTGCTATCTTCGTATTGATATTAAGCTTAATCTTGTTAAATCTCGATTCGAACCCGCTATTTTTTGAATTTTTGCTATTTTATGCAATTGGGTTTTTAATCGTAAATGTTATAATGTCTCTGGTGAGAGTATATAGATTAATAAGACACGAAATTAGGGAAAAAGTGATCCCAAATGAATATGCAACTAAATGAAGCCACAGAGCTCAATTAAAAAATTAATAAATTCTGAGAGCTGGAAATTCTTCAACGTGAACTTTGGAGCTGAAATTTCAAAGAGTTTGCTCCATGAAAATTTGGACAAATACCTACACAAAATCTCTAATACGACTCTGCGACAATATAACTTGTAGATATTTATATTTAATTTTGAGTTATTAAGGGTCAAATAACAGGAAAAAGCCTACACCCACATTAATCAAGTTTTTTGGAAAGCCATCAGGTAGTAATATACCAGAGCTTCCTACAGCAACCCATTTAGCTACTGCTCTAAGCCTATCTACGCTCGTCAGAAGATCTCTATCCTTTTTAACAGTTCTACTCGCAGCGTAATCAAAAGTGCGTCTGGCAAACTCAAAACAAATACAAATTGCACCTGCCTTTACAAATTCTTTAAATGGCTTTTTAATTCTAGATATGACCAAAGACTTCTCTTGTAGAAACACCCACTCCTCAAGCAATATTCTTGCAATCTTGTCGTTTTTTGTATTATTTTTTAGAGATTCGAAAAAATTAATGTATTTTTCTTCTTCCATTTGGCCATTCTTCAACTCGAATTTCTTTAGCTTTCCCTCCCCTTCAAATCTTTCAAGACGATAGCGTAATTCAGGAAGATAATGTAAATCAATAAATTTTTCTCTATCCTTAAAGTAGGAGATTACTTCAAAATTTGGCTTTAATTCAAATTCATAAAGAACTTTTAAAAAACTCGCTGGAACGTAGTACCTCTCCACAGCCATGTCTCCGGATACCAATTTGAGAAGTTTATTTAATTTAATTTCACTAACAAGTAGTGATGGATCAATCAAAATATTATTCTGCATGTGATTGTCTCCTTCACTTTAAGTATTTAATCTTACCGTAACTCACAAACCAACCCTTAAACGTTTTTCAAAGTTTCCAAGACATTAAGATGGACGTAATGGATAATGCAAATACTCCATTCAGCAAAAATTCCGGTAAATCGCTGCTAACTATAGCCATTTGGATGTCCTTAATTAAATTATTGATCTCATCTCAATGCTGTTGATCTTGGTTCTCTGAGGACTGAACAACCTTACAGATCATTTTCAAAAAATGGGCTCGGAGGGATTCGAACCCTCGACCTTCGCCTCGTCAAGGCGACGTCATAACCGCTAGACTACGAGCCCTGAAGGTAGTCTGGCAGCAGTCTTATGAATTTTACGGTTGCATGGTTTGGGAACTTCAAAATTTGCATTTTCCCGTAATCTGTGAATAATCTCATAATGTAGGACTTAATCCAAATTAAGGGAAAAATTTTTAAATAATGGGCTTCTTCTTCTTCAACATGACGGATGTTGAGAAAGGTGTATATCTTTCAAGAAGCGGGATTGATGAAATAAAACGGAAAAGGTTCAGAAACATTCTTAAGTACGTCTACGATAATTCTCCATTTTACAGACGACTTTTCAAGGATAACGGCATCGATATTGAATCCATAAAAGGTCCGGAGGACATAAGCAAGCTTCCCTTAACCACAAAACAGCACCTTCGCGAAGCTTATCCGCTTAAAATGGCATGCGTTCCAAAGGAAAATATCGTCAGGATTCAGATGAGTGGTGGGACAACAGGACAGCCTGTAATCATACCCTACACCCGCCATGATGTGGAACAGTGGAAGGAGATGCTTCTGAGAGATTTCTACATTGCAGGAATAACCTCCAAGGACGTGATTCAGATCACTCCTGCCTTTGGACTGTGGAATGGAGGTTTTGGATTTCATTTTGCTGCGGATGCAATAAACGCCTTTGTTATACCGATAGGAGCCGGGAACACCAGAAATCAGGTCAAGTTTATGGTTGATTTCGGCACAACTGTTCTGTGTGCGACTGCAAGTTACCCTTTGAGAATTGCCGAGGTTGCAGAGGAGATGGGGTACGATCCAGCAGAACTTCCAGTTGAGAAGATGCTTCTTGGAGCCGAACCATGGAGCGAGGAAATGAGGAGGCAGATCGAGAAAATCTTTGACTGCAGAACTTACGATATTCCTGGCCTAACGGAAATGGGGGGCGTGGGGACTGTGGGCTTTGAATGTCCAGGAAGAAATGGTCTGCATATCTGGGAGGACAACTACATCGTCGAAGTAATCGATCCCGAGACGGGAGAGGTTGTTGATGATGGAGAGGAGGGAGAGGTGGTCTACACATCCCTCAACAGGGAGGCGATGCCCCTGATAAGGTACCGCAGCGGTGAGATTTCAGCTGTTGTGTCAAGGGAAAGGTGTGAGTGCGGGATTGAGCACATGACGATTAGGCGGATAAGGGGCAGAACTGATGACATGGTGATTTACAGGGGCGTAAAGTTCTACCCAAGCGACATTGAGCAGATTCTTGCATCTTATGGTGTCAGGCACTACAGAATTGAGGTGGGAGATGGAATAAAGGTAATTTTTGAGGGTGAAAACGGGCTTGAAAGAAGAGTTGCTAAGGACATCAAGGAGTTTTTGGGATTCAGTCCATTAATTACAGTTGTGCCGCCCGGTTCGCTTGAGAGGTTTGAAGGTAAGGCTAAAAGACTTTTCAGGGGGTGATAAGGTGGTAATAGCTGTTGTTTATGCAGCCTCCATTGGGCTTATGATTTTGGGATTGGCTGTGGCCTTGTTTAGAGCGAGGAGGGTAGCATGATCATCGAAAGTGTGCTTGCGGGTTATCTTGTATTGGTTATACTCATTGGTATCTATGAATACAGGAAAACTAAGGGATTGCTTGATTACTACCTTGCTGGCAAAAAACTCGGAACGCTTGTGGTGAGTTTTTCCTTTTTTGCCACTTACTTCAGCACGGCGGCATTTCTTGGTGGTGGAGGAACTGGATTTCTCCTTGGATTTCAGTGGTCGGCTTTTCTAACATTCTTTCATGTACTGTTCGCAATACTTGCGTGGATGGTTATAGCACCACCTTTGAAGAAAGTTACAGATGAACATGGAGCGATAACGATTCCGGAACTCTTCAGAAAAAAGGCGGGCGTTCTAAGCCAGATTGTTGCTGCCATGGTGATAATAATATTTTTTGAACTCTACATGGTTTCAATATACAAGGGTGCCGGAAATCTGCTGCAGGTCATGCTTTCGATGGACTACACAACCGGACTCGTAATTACAGCCTTAATCGTGATGATTTACACCGCTATCGGCGGTTTCAGGGCCGTTGTGATGACAGACCTCATTCAGGGCATAATTGTGCTCGTTGGAGGTGTCACCCTATTTTTCGCCCTCATTTACTCCCTCGGTGGTTTTGGAGCTGCAATTGAAGCCTTAAGCAACGCTAAAATATTTGGAGGGATGGATGGAAAAGTTCTTTTCGAGATCGGGAAAATCGGTCCTCCGCCGATTCTGAAAGCCGGAATGATTCTTCCCTTTGTTCTGAGCCTGACCTTTGCCATAAGCGTCGCTCAGCTTGCAAGCCCCCAGCTTGTTGTTAGATTCGTTGCGGCAAGGGACAGCAGGGTTATTGCAAACGGAATGATTCTGACACCGCTGATTATCGGAATTTTCGCCATCTGTGTTTTCAGCATAGGTCCATTCGGCTGGGTCATCATTCCAAAATACACCGATGATGTTGCACCTTTCCTCAAAGACACGGATCTGGTTGTGCCATTCATCGCAATGAAGCTGTTTCCAGCCGGAATCAACGCTTTGCTTCTCACAGCAATAATAGCTGCGGCAATGTCAACGATAAACTCTCTGATACACGTGGTAGCAACAGCATTTGTGAGGGATCTGATGCAGAACGTGAAGAGTCTTGAGGAAAAAACAGCAGTGAATCTGACAAGAATTGCAGTTTTCATATTTGCTGCTGTTCCAGTATTTTTTGCAGTTAAGCCCATGGGAGTCATAGTCGAGATTGTGGGAGTGAGTTTTTCCGTAATAACCTCGGCATTCCTGGTTCCGCTAATAGCCTGCCTTTACAGTGAGAAGCCAAATTCTGCAGCCATAACAGCCTCAATGGTGGCTGCAGTGATTGCTTGCGTCATATGGTATTTCTATTATTACAAGGTGTACTGGATTTATCCTGTTGTGCCGGGATTGCTTGTGTCGGTAGCGGTGTTCGTGCTGTTCAGTCTTGCATTTCCGCAGCCTTCAAAGGCTGAAGCGTGAAAACAAGTTCCGTATTTTTTTCTTTCAAACATTCTATCATTTCTCTGTTTAAATCACAGGCAGCCTTATCTGCCCTAATAAGAAGAGTTCTGGGGCATGTATAATTGCTCTTTCTCACCACCACGTCTTTAGGATGATTTAGAGAGAGATTGCAGTCTCCCTTTCCGATAACTTTCTCCGAAATACCGTAGTCAGGGAGATAGAGTTCAATCTCAAAATAATGTCCTTCCCGCAAAAGCACTTTCAGGTCATCCGGTAAATCGAGAAGACTTTTATCCGCCCCAACACCAATTATGCAGTCCCCTCTTGGTGTTAAATGCTCACTCCTCGTTATTTCAAAAGTTGTTTTATGGGTGGCTCTGATATTTTTATGACCGTGTGCAAAAATTTTAAACATGAAAAAGAGAAAAGTTATTTCTTGGCGAGAGTTATCTCGATTGCCGAAACGTTTGCAGCCCCCTGCTCACCCTCTATCTGCTCGGTCGAAATCTTGATATCCTTTACTTCAACATCTGGCAGGAAGCGTTTTCTGACGATCTCTGCAACATCCACAGCTCTGCTGATAGCCCTACCTCTCGCCTTAATCGAAACTTCCGTCGCTCCACTGTTGAACTGCGTCAAAACAGCCAGAACGTAATTCATCACAGGCTTGTTCCCAACAAACACCGAATTCTCTGCCATTTTTCTCGACCCCCTTTAGTTTTTTGTTATGAGGAAGAATAAAGGTTATATTAAATTTTCTACACTTGACCTCCCACTCCCAGCCACTCCCTTTTAAGTTCATGGAAGGTTCCATCAATAATGGAATTTCTTATTTTCTCCATCAGCTTGAGTATAAAGTGGATGTTGTGGTATGTGGCAAGGCGGAAGTAAAGAAGCTCGTTTGCCTTGTAGAGGTGCCTCAAATATGCTCTGGAGTAGTTCTGACATACCAGACACTCACAGGTTCTGTCCACGGGTTTTTTATCTCTCGTAAATTCTGAATTTTTGATGTGAATTCTGAATTTGTTTTTGACATTCCCGCCCTCAGCAGGGCTGATGTAGAGATGTCCCCTCCTCGCCCATCTCGCCGGGGCAACGCAGTCGAACATGTCAACTCCCCTTTCCGTGCAGTTGAACAGATCCTCTACAGCACCTATGCCCAGGAGGTGTCTCGGCTTTTCTTCCGGAAGAAGTGGAATAACCCAGTCGAGAATGTTGAGCATGTCCTGCTTGCTTTTTCCAAGGGATCCTCCAATGCCGTATCCAGCAAAGTCTCTTTCAGCCATAAATTTCGCTGACTTTTCCCTCAAATCTCTGTACTCTCCTCCCTGCACCACACCAAATAAAGCCTGCCTTTTATCGTACCACTCCAAGCACTCCTCTGCCCAGCGGTGTGTTCTTTCAAGAGCTTTCTCGGTGTATGCTCTGTCAGATAGCGGAGATGTGCATTCATCAAATGCAAAAATTATGTCAGATCCCAAGTTGGACTGAATTTCCATGGACTTTTTTGGTGTTAACTCTACAATTCTTCCTGATTTGGGGTCTCTGAATCTAACCCCTCTGTCATTTACAAATGCAAACCTCTTTCTTTCCACTTCTTTCAGCTTTTCCTCTTTAAGCCCCTCAAGGAAGATGTTGTCCGCAATCTTCCCAACACCATGCTCAAGTCCGTAACCAAGAGAGAAAGCCTGAAAACCGCCTGAATCGGTGACAATTGGCCCGTCAAAATTCATGAATTCGTGCAACCCCCCAAGTTCTCTGATAAGCTCATCTCCTGGCCTTAAATGAAGATGGTAGGTGTTTGCCAGAATAACCTCAACACCCAAATCCTTTAAATCCCTGCTGTCCAGCCCTCTGATGGCTCCAAGAGTGGCTACAGGAATGAAAACCGGAGTTTTGAAACTTCCGTGTCTCGTCTTAACAATTCCAGCCCTCATTCTGTCCAAGGTTGCCTTGATCTTGAATTTCATCTTCTTTGAGATAAACCTGAAACTTAAAAGCCATTCGCGTTGGATGGATTCAATTCTTAAAACCTTGGCAAAATTTTAAAGCATGCTGAAGGAGGTAATATTTGCCGGCAGGTCGAATGTGGGAAAGTCAACCCTGTTCTCAGCTCTTTTGAAAGTTGAGGTGAGAAAGGGGAAGAAGCCCGGAACAACAATAAAACCAAACTCTTTTCAGTTCGGGAAGGTTATATTCACCGACCTGCCGGGTTTTGGTTATGTAAGCGGTTACGGGAGAAGTTTCAGTGAGCGGGTTAAGGACTTCGTTGTGGAGTACATAGAAACCAACGCCAGAAGAATAGTTGCATCTGTGGACGTAATCGACGCAAGTTCATTTCTCGAAATTGCTGAAAGGTGGGAGAGAAGGGGTTATATTCCGGTTGAGATAGAGATGTTTGAGTTCCTTAAAGAAGTTACGCCAAGGGTTTTCCTTGCAGCCAACAAGATGGACAGGGTTGATGATCCCTCGATTATTAGTAGGATAGCTGAAAAGCTTGGCATTCAGCCACCGTGGGATAAAATCATCTATCCGGTCTGTGCTAAGAAGGGTGAGGTTACATCCCTTAAAAGGGATTTGATGCAATACCTTTTATCTCTCAATCTTAAAGATGCAGCCAAGGCGTTTCGATAGTGCTAAGGGGGAGAAGATGAGGGTTATGATGGCAAGAGTCTGCATTATGTTCTGATAGCTCATAAATCCTGCCATGTATCCAGCCATGACTGTTCCAGCAAAAATCCCAGCGTTGAGAACGGTGTTTGCCACACCCATCGCGTAACCCCTGTTCTCGTAATCTGACGCAGCAGCGAAAACTGCGGTGTTTGCTATTCCATTTCCGGCACCGCAAAGCAGAGAGGCGAGGAAAAGGAAGGGCAAGTCTGGCTTTGTTGCTGAAAAAAGTCCGATTGCTGTGACAACCATCCCAAACAATGCAACAGAACCTCTCCCGGCAATATCTGCCAGTATTCCAGCTGGTATTCGTATAATGGCGGAGAAAAAGAAAATCACCGCAACCAGCATTCCAGCTTGATTTGGTGAAAGTCCCAGATCCGGGGCGTAATAGGGAATTGCGAAGAGAGCTAACGAAGAACCTGCTGCCATTCCCACAAACATGATGATGTAAAATGGAACAAGCTCTTTTGGAAAGACAAGCTTGGATTTTTGTCTTGCAACCTCTTTTGATTTGCCATCCCTAACTCCAAAAAGCGAGGAAAGAGCCATTAACGAGAATAGTACTGACAGAACAAATGCTGATCTGATTCCGTACATATCTGAGACAAATCCTCCAGCAAGTGGACCGGCAAAGTAGCCAAGCATGAGTACGGTCTGCAATGTTCCCATGGCTTCGCCTCTTTTCCTTTCATCCGACATGTCCGCCACCAGAGCGTTTAGTGAGGGGATGTAGAGAGCATTTCCAAGACCATGAAGAATCCTCGAAAAAACGAGGAGTTCGGCAGTGGTGGAGTAGAGATAAAGAAAAGATGCAAAAACGCTTGCTAATGCTCCGCTGATTAAAAAACGCCCTCTTCCATGAAGTTCACTGAGAAAACCGAAGGGAGTCATGGCCAGTGCTGGAACGAGGGCAAAAATTCCCGCGGCAATAGCTGATAAAAAGGCAGAAGCTCCGAGTGACGATGCGTAGGAGGGGATTACTGGAATAACGCAGCTAAGTGCAGAATACGTGAAGAAACCGGAAATCAACAGCCTTAACATTGTTCCAGATCTTCATTGAAATATTTAAACTTAGGGCTCAGATAGTATGCAAACCTCTTGCAGAAAGAGTGAATCCTGAAGCCATCGTTTTTGGAGCACACATGGCTGGTGTTGTTCCGGTTGATGAAGAAGGCAGATCTGAGAAAAATAATAACGTGGCTTGATGAAAGGATTCAGGGTTACTATCTAACAAAGATGCTGGATGTAAGGGGTTTGTAACATCGCCTGACGAAGCCCATCTAACTTGGCTTGCAGACATCCGTGGTGGGAGGGCAAGATGGTCTGAGAGTATTCTGAGAGACTGTGGTCTGTCACTGTCGCTCTTCCCCGAGATAAAAAACCCTACGGAAATTGCAGGCCATCTTCGTCCGGAGGTGAGAAACTGGAAAGCACCTCCTTATTGCCGAGCAGGAGGTGGCAGCAGGTGCTTTGGAAAGGCTGAAAAATGTTTACAGAAAGCTGAACTCAGCGGAATATTAGTTTTCTGAACACCCTTTGGTAAGGTTCATGATCAATTTTTGATTGAATTCAAAAAATTACCTCAAAGCTTTTATTGTGTCCTCATCTATCTAAACTCAATGTCAACCGAAGCTGAATCCATTGCTCTCGCACTGCTGGCTTTTGGAATCTACTGGGGAGTGGTTGAATGGCTGAAGAGGAGAGGGACTCTTGAGAGGTTCAACATAACCGCCTATGGTCCAGTTTTGATGATTAGAACCAAGAAAGGACTCAAGCTTCTTGAAAAACTCTCGAGACCAAAAAGATTCTGGAGGCTTTTTGCTGATCTTGGTTTGCCTGCAGTTTTTGTTGGCATGATTTTCATGTTTTCTCTCATTCTGATTGCCGATTACGTCATGCTCACCACCCCTCCAAAGCCATCGGAACTGACAAGTCCGAGAGCTGCTTTGCTTTTGCCCGGTATCAATCCCTTTATTCCCCTTGTCTGGGGGGCAATAGGACTTGCTGTAACTCTCGTAATTCACGAGTTCAGCCATGCTATTCTCTGCAGGGTTGAGGGCGTTACCGTGAAATCCTTGGGGATAATTCTTGCCTTAGTTCCAATAGGAGGGTTTGCTGAACCTGAAGAGAGTGAAATAATGGACAGGGAAAGAACAAAGAGTTCTGCCAGAATCAGAATTTACTCTGCCGGAGTTGTGAGCAACTTTGCTGTTGCGTTTGTTGCTTTCGCCCTTTTCTTTTCTCTCCTTCCGTCAGTTCAGCCCGCACTTGTTTTGGTAGATGACAGCGGAGTTGTGCAGGGGAGAATCGTTGAGGTTAATGGTGTGAAGGTTGGAGATCTCGAAAAGCTGAAAAATGCCCTTCAAAATGCGGAGATTGCAGAAATAACGATTGAGAGAGATGGAATACTTGAACAGATAAGCATTCCGGCTGTGATGGGGGTAAAGGTGATAGGCCTTTACTCTGAAGATGGGGAAAAATTCCCGGCAGAACTTGCAGGAATGAAGGCGGGTATGCTGATAGTCAGGATAGACGATACTCAAATCACCGGCTACAGTGACTTTCAGAGGAAGATGCAGGAAACAAAACCCGGACAGGAAATTGAGGTTTTGGTTTACGAAAACGGAACTTTCAGAACCTTCAACCTGACGCTTGCGGGGAAGGGTGAGAGGGGATTTATGGGGGTTTACGTCAGCACATTCACTTCCATAGACGGGGTTAACGTTTTCCACTCCCAGCTGTTGCTTGAAGAGCTGAAGTCCGTTCCTGAGCTTGTCAAATCATTTGGAGGCTGGCTTTACCTCATAGCGATGCCCTTCAGATTCCAGGGGTTTACGGGACCATTTGAATCCCTTTTCATAGCCTCTCAGTGGATTTTCTGGACGCTCAACACTCTTTACTGGGTGGGGTGGATCAACTTCTATGTCGGACTTTTCAACTGCCTTCCAGCAGTTCCGCTCGATGGAGGAAGAGTTTTTCACGAAGTGTTCGCAAAACTGCTTTCGAGAAAGTATGGAGAGAGGGCTGAAGAAATCTCCATGAAAGTTGTCAAGTTCTTTGCGTTCATTGTTTTCTTCTCCATTCTGATGTCAATAACCATTCCCAACATTGGAGGACTGATATGAATTGCAGGAAGTGTGGAAGAAAGGCAGCGGTGAACCTGAAAGCTTATGGTATCTCTCTCTGTGAAAAATGCTACATAGAATTTTATAAAAATATTGTTAAGAAAAGTATAAAGAGGTTCAGGATTCTCAATCAAGATGAAAGAATACTAACAGCGGTTTCAGGAGGAAAGGACAGCTCTGCAATGGCTGCTGTGCTTAAAGAGCTTGGATACGATATTGAGCTGGTTTACATTGATTTGGGGATTGGCAGTTATTCGAAAGAGTCGGAGAATGCTGTAAGGGAACTCTCAAAAAATTTGGATCTCAAGCTCAACGTTGTCAGGTTGAAAGACTACGGGTTTACAATTGATGATGTGGCAGAAAAAATGAGGAGAAAAACCTGTTCTGCATGCGGAATAGCAAAGAGGTACATCATGAACAGATTCGGCAGAGAGAATGACTTTGATGTTATTGCCACCGGCCACACAGCCGAGGACATGGTTTCGTTCTACATCAAGAACCTCGCGGGTGGAGCAAAGGTTTGGGCGGAAAAACTGATGCCCAGAAATGATCCATTTGATGAGAGGGTTGTTGCAAGGGCAAAACCGCTATTTGAGATGAGCGAGAAAGAGAACATGCTTTACGTTATTATCGGGAACATTCCTTACACTCATGCTGAATGTCCTCATGCCCCGGAACCGGAATGGAAGGAGATTGTTTATGAAGTTGAGAGAAGAAAACCCGGTTTTGTTAAGAACTTTATAAGGGGGCTCGTAAGACCTGCAGAGGGGTTTGAAAAGATAAGTTACTGCAAGATTTGCGGTGAGGTTGCAAGCAGCGAGATCTGTGCATTCTGCAGGTTGAAAGAAAGGCTTGAAAGCTGACTATCTCCTGCAGATCTCAACGAAGTTTCTGTAAAGCTCCACGCCGTACTGGGAGTGGTAAACCTCGGGATGCCACTGCACACCGTAGAGAGGTCTTTCTTTGTGCCTCATAGCTTCAATCTTGCAGATTTCAGATTCTGCGAGTCTTTTGAACTCAAAGGGTATTTTTTTCACTTCATCCATGTGGCTTGCCCAGACTGTTATTTCATCTGGAATTCCATTAAAAAGCTCGTCATCCTCAATAATCCTTACTCTGACCTCTGAATAACCTCCCATTTCACCTTTTCCAACCTCACCCCCAAATACTTTTGCCATAAGCTGGTGACCGAGGCAGATTCCTATCATTGGTATATCGAGTTCCCTCAAATACTGCTCGCAGTTTCCCGTCCTTTCGAGTGACGGCCCTCCGCCTATGACAAGTCCGTTCAGATCTCTGAGTTCCTCAACAGGAGTTGTGTTCTCTATTAGCTTTGTTTCAACTCCCAGATCCCTTAAAGTTCTGTGGATCAGGTGGTTGTACTGACCGTAGTTGTAGACAACGTAAATCTTCATGGCTTAAAGTAGGTGAGAGGAAAAATTAACTTTGTGTCCACTGGCATTTGTTGTTTACGCAGCCACAGAACATGCTGTATCTTCCTGCATCAAAACATTCCCGCCATTCGCATGTTGTTACGATTTCCTCTTTAATCCCCGCACAAACCTGTCCGGAGCAACCTGTAACCTTGCAGTCCGTATCACTGCTGCATTCTGCGTAAGTTGACCACCCGCAGAACTCTCCTTCCCATTTAATCTCCTTTATCTCCCTGACTTGTCCGCTGTAGTCTGTGAATGTAACTCTGAATTTCTCATCTGCATCTTTAATCCTAACGGTGCTCATGCAGTTGCACTTGCAGATTTCTCCATTGTTCTCTTTCTCGATTATTCTGTACTCACTTCCGGATTTCTCAACAAGAATCTCATCACTGCAGCAGTTTCTCATAACGTGCACTGTCAGAACACCATCTGCCAGCTCGTAACCCTCTACACCGTATGCTGTTCTTGTGGCTCCACAACCCTCGACAGAGTAGTTCAGCTTTTCCTCTTTCAAATCGCTCTGTATGCAAAGCGGCATGAACAGCACAACCATTAACACCGGAATGTACCGTTTCATGCTCTGAATAGTCCAAAAAATTGATAAACCTAATTTTTTCGGAATAAAAAATAAAATGAATAAATTAAGCCCTCATAGCTTTTATGACCGCATCAACGCTTGCCTCTACCGTTAAAGGTTCTCCACAAACTCTAACTACGGTTTCAGGATCCTTCAGCAGGTTGCCTGTCACAACACAAACAACAACCTCGTCAGGATCAATCATCCCCGCTGCTGAGAGTTTTCTCAACCCGGCAACGCTTGCTGCTGAAGCCGGCTCCACACCAATCCCCTCCTTAGCTGCCAGAAACTTCTGGGCATCAATGATTTCCGCATCGCTCACGATCTCAGCCATTCCACCGGTGTCGTATATGGCCTTCAAGGCCTTCTTTGCACTAACCGGGTTTCCAATTCTGATTGCGGTTGCTATCGTTTCCGGATTCTCCACAGGAACTATGTCCTCTCTGCCCTCCCTGAATGCCCTGTAAATTGGTGCAGCCCCCTCAGCCTGAATTCCGGTCATTTTCGGCATCGAGTCAGTCAGTCCAAGAGCTTTGAGCTCTTTAAATCCTTTGTAAATTGCCGATATGTTTCCCGCATTGCCTACGGGAACCACAATCCTGTCCGGGACTCCAATCTCATCAGCAATCTCATATGCTATCGTTTTCTGCCCCTCAGGTCTGAAGGGGTTGATGGAATTGAGAAGGTATACCGGCTCCCTGCTGCAAACTTCCTTTACAATTCTGAGAGCATCATCAAAATTTCCATCGATGCCGATAACCTTTGCTCCATGCATGAGTGCCTGAGCAACCTTTCCCAAGGCAACCTTACCTGCAGGAAGCAAAACGTATGCTCTCAAACCGGCTTTTGCTGCATACATCGCCATTGAGGCTGATGTGTTGCCCGTAGAAGCACATGCAACAGCATTTCTGCCGAGCTCTATGGCCTTCGTAACTCCAACAGTCATTCCTCTGTCCTTGAATGAGCCTGAGGGGTTCAATCCTTCATGTTTTACGTAAACCCTCCTCACCCCCACCTCTTTCTCAAGCCTTTCAGCCCTGTAAAGAGGAGTTCCGCCTTCCTTCAGCGTTACGGGATCTGTCTTTACCGGCAGGAGGGGGCGGTACTTCCAGACAGAGATGTTTTTTCCATCAAGCCTGAAATTCAGATCAACAGCATTGAGGTCAATTTCGACCTCTAAAAGCCCCCCGCACTCGCATGTATAGCGGTCATCGCCCCATTCTCTGCCACATTCAATGCATTTGAGAGAGTACATGCAGAAACTAAATCACGCACTTTATAAATCTTCAAAATCACTGCAAGACATGCTTGAAAATGTTAGAGTTGTTGAGGTTGCGGCTTTCTATCCTGGCCCCTTCTGCTGCCAGATTCTGAAAATTCTGGGTGCAGATGTGATAAAGGTTGAGCCTCCGGGTGGAGAACCGGGAAGAATGCTCGATGCAGTTTTTGCCGCAATGAATCACGGCAAGCGGTTTGTGTTCCTCGATCTGAAAACAGAAGACGGGCACGAGAAGTTCATGAAGCTTGCGGAGAGTGCAGATGTACTGGTTGAGGGATTCAGGCCCGGAGTGGCTAAAAAGCTCGGCATTGACTACGAAAGTGTGAGAAAGATTAATGAATCAGTAATTTACTGCTCCATCTCTGCATTTGGCCAGAAAAACAGGCTTTCCCATCTTCCCGCTCATGATTTGAACTGTCTTGGACTGGGAGGAATACTTGAGATCTCGGCTATGGGTAGGGAGATGAGGGATCCGAACCTTCAGCTTGCTGATTTTTCCTCAGCAGTCTATGCGACCATTGCAATTCTTGCCGCCCTGATTGAAAGAGGAAGAACTGGAAAGGGGAGATACATTGATGTAAGCATGTTTCACTCTGCCCTTTATTCTGCTCCAATCCACACTTCGTCAATTCTAAACGGACTGGGGATTCTGCCAGCTTTTTCGAGAAATCCGGCATACGGAATTTACAGGACGAAGGATGGTTTCATTACGCTGGGCATCATTGCGGAGGAGCACTTCTGGAAGCGTTTGTGCCAGGCTTTAAACCTCAAATTCAACTTCTCACTCATGGAAAGCTTTGCGAGGTATGAGGAGGTGAGGAAGGCAATTGCGGAGAAACTCGAGCAGATGAGCTTGAAAGAAGCAATTGAGCTGCTGCAAAATGCCGATGTTCCCGCATTTGAGGTTATCAGCCTGAATGAGGTTGAAAAAATTGAGGAGAGGATTGGAGAGAAGCTTGTGGATGAAGTTGAGTGGGAAGGCAGGAAGATAAGGCTTGTTAAGCCCCCGTTCAGGTGGTAGGATGGATGTGATCGTTGGTGGAGGCAGGTTTGGAGTTGAGGCTGCAAAATTTCTGGAAAAAAAGGGGAGGAGTTATGTTGTTGTTGACAGAAATCCGGATTGTGTTGTTGTTAAGGAGCTAAAACTGCAGAAAGTTGAAAGTGTTGGGGAAGTAAGGGATGGGAGATATTTTATAGAAGGTGGTGTTGAAATTCTTCCATCCCTTCTAAGGCTTGAGCCGGATTACATTTTCCCGACAGCACCCGTTCACGTTGCTGCAGAGGCTGTTAGGGTTAAATTCAATTTGAAACCATGGAATTATGTTCTGGATTGCATAATTGCAAATTTACCCGCCAGAGTTATTGTTTCTGCCGGAAGAGGCAGCGTGGTTGTGAGCTTCAACAGAGATGCGGAGTGCTTGGAGAAGTGCTCAGCACCGGACGTTTGTCCGGTAACGAAACTCAGAAAACCCTGCCCGATGTATGAACTTGTAAGGTTTGCTTATCCTGAAGCTTTTATCCTGATCAGCAAGCAGCTTGAACCCGGGCTCGGTGCAATAGAGGGAAAGGATTTTGCCGAACTGATGGTTCAGGCGGAAAAAAGTGAAAGGATCGTTGTTGCCACAGCCTGCAAATGTCATGGTGTCATTACCGCTCTCACACGGGAGTGAACTTATCTGCTATCTCCCTGTATTGCTTGGGAAAGCGTGGGGTGAACAAGAGGAATGGTGAAGGCGGATAGCTAACGTTCGCCCCCCTTCCTGCATTTTCAAGCCCCTCCAAGATTCTTTCAGTCTGATTGTAGGGCATGGCAAAGATCATCTCACTCTCCTGAATTGCCCCAAAAACTCTGTCCCCTGCTCCTGGAACAGCAATTGCAAATTCTCCCTTCAGGGCTGGAAACAGTGCCTCTGCACATGAGGCAGTCTTTGCAGTAAGATTGGCTTTCACGCCTCCTCCGAAATATGTTGCGGCCTGAATGAGCCTCCCTATCTGAGCGGGACTTCCGAAGATCAGCACAGCCTCAGGTTTCTCTTTCATTTTGGTCATATCTCCGAAAACGAAGCTTCTGTATTTCCCTTCGGGAAGTTTTTGCTCTTCAACCTCGCAGCTTTTATCCTTAACCCACTCTGCACCAACCAGTATCTCCTTCAGGCCACCATCGTACCTCATAACCCCGTAAAGCAGCATTGCCGGAGGGCATGCAAAGTCATCTGCCTCAAGCAGGATTGTTCTGCCTGTGTAGCGTGCAAATGCTATGGCCTGACAGACTGCCATCTTTATTCCATACAAGGATGGCCTGAATGCCTTCTCTGGTTCATACTTATCCTCGTAGAATTTAACACCGACCGGTGGTGTGCGCAGCTTCAGAAGCTCAGCAATTTTTCTGCCCTTTTCATTCCACTCCATGGTGCTTTTTCAGTTTCATAATTTTAAAACATTTGCATAACCTTGCTTGCAAATAGCAAAATTCACCTGTGCAGGCATTTGACCATTCTTCAGCTTTTTACAGTCCCCTCAACCATTCAGGCTTCAACACTTCTGGATGTGCAATGGCATAATCGATGGCTTTCAGAAGCTTTACCCTGTCCTCTGGCAGAGTACCTTTCAGGGGAAGGTAGTTTGAAGCATGGTTGCAGCGGAAAATTGTCTTTGCCTCAATTCTTTCAACCATCCACCTGAGTTCGAGAAGGTTTTCAAGCGGGTCAGGAAGCAGGAATTCACCCCTTTTAATTTTCACATAGAGAGGTGTGTTCGGGACGGGAATGTAGGTCAGGACTCCGGTGTACTTCGGAGATATGCGGTTCAGGAGTCTTGCCGTGTTCCTCGCATTTTCATAACTCCTTTCTTTTCCACCTATTCCGGTTAAAACCGTCACGGACAGATCAAAACCGCATTCATGCGCTTTCATGCATGCCTCAGCAATCTCATCGGAAGTCACACCTTTCCTTATTTTTTCGAGTATTTCATCATCTCCACTCTCAATTCCTACGTAGAGCAGCTTGATTCCGGCATCTCTGATTTTTCTTAGCTCATCCTTGCTTTTTTCAAGAATGTCCTGAGGTGTGGCGTAGCAGCTTATTCTTTCGAGGTTGAAAAGCCTGTTTGCGAATTCAGCAACATCAAGCAGGTAATCCGTATCTGCAGTGAGAGCATTACCGTCAGCAAGAAACACTCTCTTTACGTTTCCGTAAATATCCTTTGCAAGTTTGAAATCCTCCTTAACTTCCTCAATATCCCTTACTCTGAACTTTTTCATCCTGTACATGCCGCAGAAAGTGCATCTGTTCCACGAACAGCCTATTGTAGCCTGCACTATCAGGCTGAAAGCCTCGCTTGGTGGTCTGAACACTGGTTCCTCGTATCTCATCGCCTGAACTTCACAGCACTGCTATTAACTGTTTTCAAAAAGTTTTTATAATGGTTGAATTGGCCGGTTTAGGATGTCAGATTTGATACCGCTGATTTCGGTTTACGGCTACGTTGCTATCATGCTACTGCTTTCAGAGTATCTGATAAAGAATGAGATTGTGAGCAGGAAATTTCTTCATATAATGGTTGGTAATATTGCCTTCATACTACCATTTTTTGAATCGAGGTTCGTAATGGCATTTCTTGCAGCATTTCCATTCGTCATTCTGACTTTCCTCATCAGCCCCTATTCTCCCGTGAAACTCACAAGCAAAACAAGTGTTGCCGGCCACGGTTTGGGGCTGGTTTATTACTCCATCGCCTGGACGGTTCTTGCATATGTGTTCTTTGAACGCCCGGATGCAATAGCTGTAGGGATTATGGCCATGTCCTACGGTGACGGCATAGCTTCCATAGCTGGATGGAAGTATGGAAGGACCAAGTACAGAATTTTTGGAGACGAGAAAAGCATTGAGGGAAGTACGGCAATGTTTCTGAGCTGTATTGCGGCATTTTCGGCAGTGTATCTATACTATCACGGCTCAGTGAGTTTATCCCTCCTCCCGCTCGCAGCCTTTGCGACGCTTGTTGAGGCATTAACACCCAAAGGTCTTGACAATCTGAGCGTTTCGATTTTAACCGCAGTGCTTTACTTGCAGATAGCATGAGGTTCATAGTAATTGACGGGATGGATGGTGCTGGAAAGGACACCCATGCGGAGTTTGTCAGGCAGAGGTATGCAAAAAATGGCAGGGTTATTGTGAGAACCCACCCTTCAAACTCTTTATTTGGCAGAATCGCAAAAGCGAGTCTTCTTCGGAGGGGTAAAGTTTACCATCTCATGGCAGCAATTTTCTACTTCTTTGATGTAATCTACTCCCTTTTAAGGTACTACAGAAGGGCTGAAACAGTTATTTTCGTCAGATATCTTGGAGGTGTGCTTTACCTGCCGGAGAAACCTGCAAGACTGCTTTACAGATTTTTCTGCACAATTCTTCCAACATCTCCCTACATGTTCTACCTCGAGGCAGAGCCAGAGGTCTGCATGGAGAGAGTTGCCATAAGGAAGGAAAGCGAGATGTTCGAGAACATTGAGGACTTCAAAAAAGTGAGGGAGAAGGCCTTCAGAATACTAAATGGCTGGAAGTTCGTCAACACGAACAGACCGATTGAGGAGACAAGAAAAGAGATCGAGAAGATACTCAACGAACTCGACAGACGATTTTCCTGAAATGTTCCGGTATGAAATCCTCCGCTTCAACTTCTGCAGCCTTGCTGAACTGGTAGACCATTATGTATCCTGCGAGGTGGAATGGGGCTTCCTTTAACTCAACATCCCTGTCCATGCTCGCCATGCAGGGATAGGCGCACTGATGCTGGTGTATTTCTTTCCAGAACTCCTCTCTGCTTTCTATTATGTAACCACTCATCCTTTTTGCCACGTAGTATGCAGAACCGCAAGGATCACTCCTTAGAACCTCCGCCCTTCTGATCAGATTTCCTTCTCTCTCCACTCTGAACTCTGGCCTGCCAATTCGGAACTCCCTGCTGAACTTTGAAATTAAACCCGAATCGCTGGTAAGGCTGCAGAAGGGTTTGGGGGATGAGAACTCTATGCCAATTTCGCTGCACTTCTCTTCCATCTGCCTTCTCAGTCCCGGAAGACACCAGTTCTGGTTGCATGCAGGGGCTATAAGAGCCTTGAATTCTCCAATTTCAGGCAGGGAGATGAGGATGTCCGGATGGAGGTTGATTGCTATCGCTAAATCACACTCAAAAGGTTCGAGGTATTTCTCAGCCTCCTCGACGTAAAGTCCAAGTTCCTGTGGTTCAGCAAGTTCTCTGACATAAACGAGATTTGAGGAGAAATCATACCTCTTGCAGTAGTCACAGCCATTTATTCCGCACGCACCAAAAGTCGGGCAGAGGTACGGATAGGCGAGGTTTCCTGCAAACCTTTTCCCGAACTCACCGCTGTAGATGATTCCCAGTTCCACGAATGTCTTTTTAACTTCCGGTAATATCCCTTTCGCTAACCGGCAAAGGTTTTTAATGATGGTGTTTTAAAAGCTTCATGAAAGTTCTCGTTGAAAAGGTTGAGAGCTACAGTGAGGCGAGAAAATTCGTTGACAGGGCCTTTGAAATTTTCAATCCTAAGTTTAAGTACATAAAACCAAATTTCCTGAAGCATGATAATCCTGAGAATGGCTGTATCACCCATCCTGAACTCATTAAGACTGTTGTTGAAACTGCGAGGAGCTATGGTATAGAGCCAGTAATGATGGAAGGAGGTTTTTACAGAAAATCCGCATCAAAGTGCTTTGCAGAATTTGGGCTTGACAGTTTTGTTGAGTGCGTGAACCTAAACGAGGATGATTTTGTGGAAGTTGAGATAAAAGGTGAAGTTCTGAGGAGTGTTAAGGTCGCAAGATCGGCAATGGATGCTAAAAAGAAGGGCTACATCTCGGTTCCGAAAATGAAAGTCCACCACCTTACGAAAGTTACGCTCGGTATAAAGAACAACATGGGCTTTCTCAAGAAGCCTGCGGTATACATGCATCCTGGAATTCACAGAAAGCTTGTAGATTTGCTTGAGTTTTTCCAGCCGACGCTAACAATCGTGGATGGAGTAATTGGGGGAACGAGTTCGGAGATGAGCACTAAACCCGTAAAACATGGTGTTCTCGTTGCTGGAGACAATGTTATTGCTGTGGACATCGTTTCGGCAAAACTCATGGGCTTCCGGCCAGAAGAAGTGAGGCACATAAGATACGCCATGGAGAGGTTCGGTGTCAGTGAGGATGAAATAGAGGTGATATCTAATCCCGGCATTGAGAAACTCGTCAGGACTGATTACAGACTTTCCATCACCAGCAGATTTCTGGGCAGGTTTGGTATCTGATTTTTGATTGCTGAACAGTTTAGGATACCAAACACATCCTGACATTTTGAGACTCATATCTTTTTAGCTATGATCCAGAAATCAAGTCGTGTTACGGTACTCTCGATTTTCAACCCCTCTCCTTCAATGATGCAACGAATTTCATCAATACTTTTGAGATTTCTCCATTTTTTCAACAGGTTTTCCGCATATTCCACTCCAAAGATTGCAGAAAGAAATGCACTCAGCGGAATCTTCAGGTAATCTGGAACGGCTGGATTTAGATCTGCAATTGCGATTGTACCACCCTTTTTTAAAACCCTTCCCGCTTCTTTTATTGCTCTTTCCACTTCAAGCTCGTGCAGGGCAAAGCAAAGTGTTACGAGATCGAAAATTTCGTTTTTGAATGGCAGACTCATGGCGTCTCCGAGAATACCTTTTGAAAGCCTGCACATTTCAATGGATAAATCTATGTTCACAACCTGTACATTGAAGATTTTCTTCAACTCTTCCCCGAGCGTTCCCGGACCGCTGCAGATGTCCAGCATAATTTCAGGCCTTGCAAATTTTGAGATCTCGTTAGCAAAAATTCTGTAGTACCAGCGGTTGATTTCTGACCATGTAAGATATTTTTCAGCAATTTCGTTCCACATACTATCCGAGCACCTCTTCTGCCAGCTCAAATGCTTCATCTATTTGCAAATTGTTTTTAATTTTATTTATCCGTCCATTCACGTTTAACAAACCACCAGATGATGGTTTCTGCAACACTGATTATTCTTAGCACCAATTTTTGAAATCAAAAAATTTATTACATATCCGGAGATGTAGTGCCATGGAGTTCAGAATAGGTGAGGCTCTTGTTGGAGAAGGATTTGAAGTGGCTCATGTTGATCTTATAATCGGCACGAAAGACGGTCCTGCGGGAATTGCCTTTGCAAACGCCCTTGCAAATCTTTCTGCAGGTCACACACCGCTTCTTGCAGTTCTCAGACCAAATCTCATCACAAAACCACCTGCAGTGATAATCCCAAAAGTGACAGTCAAAAATATGGAGCAGGCGGAGCTGATTTTCGGCCCGGCTCAGGCTGCTGTTGCAAAGGCGGTGGCGGATGCAGTTGAGGAGGGGATAATTCCAAAGGAAAAAGCAGATGAGTATGTTGTGATAGCGAGCATCTTCATCCATCCAAATGCAGCCAACAGGCACAAAATTTACTATTACAATTACGGTGCAACGAAGCTTGCCATCAGGAGAGCAATGCAGAACTTTCCGGATGTTGACACTGTTATGTATGAGAAAGATCGCAGCTTCCATCCTTTCGTTGGAAGGAAACTCACCAAGCTTTGGGATCCACCATACCTTCAGATCGCCATCGACATTCCAGATTTGAACGAGGTTTTGAGAGTTCTTGAGCAGATTCCTGAAAGCGATCACATAATTTTCGAGATAGGAACACCCTTAGTCAAGAAGTACGGGAGTGAGGTAATTTTGAAGCTCAGGGAAGTAAAGCCTGATGCATTCTACATTCTCGACTTGAAAACCCTCGATGTGGGGAACCTTGAGGCAAGGATGGCTGCAGATGCTACCGCAAATGCTGTGGTAATTTCAGGACTCGCTCCTATAAGCACGATTGTTAAGGGCATCAGAGAGGCTGAGAAAACCGGAATTTTAAGCTATGTTGACATGATGAATGTTGAGGATCCGCTGAAAAGACTTGAGGAAATTAAAAAAGCGGGAGTTCTGCCAAACGTCGTTGAGCTGCACAGAGCAATAGACAGTGAGGAGAGTGAACCACCATGGATGCTTGCAGGGAAGATAAAGGAGAATTACAGAGTTCTGATCGCTGTGGCAGGGGGTATAAGGCCTGAAAACGTTGAAGAAGTTATTAATGCCGGAGCTGATATTGTTGTTGTGGGAAGGGCTGTCACGAAAGCCAAAGATGTTGAGGGAGCTGTAAGAAGGTTCATGAGGTACATGAAGCCTGACACGGATCAATTCCGCATAATGACAGACTTTTAGGTGAAAAGATGGGTGTGGTAATAATAAACTTCAAAGCTTACAGAGAGGGATTCGGAAAAAGGGCGTTAGAACTTGCAAAGATTGCTGAAAATGTTGCATCAAGATGTGATGAGTACATAGGCATTGCAGTGTCTTTTCTTGATCTTCCAGTAATAGCGAGAGAGGTAAATATTGACGTCTACGCCCAGCATGTGGATGCTGTTGGTTTTGGAAGTTACACTGGTAGAGTAAATGCTGAAATGATTGCGGAGTATGGTGCAAAGGGTAGCCTCATCAACCATTCGGAGAGAAGGCTGAATCTTGCAGATATCGAGTACAACGTTGGCAGGCTGAGAGAGCTTGGCTTAACTTCCGTGGTTTGCACAAACAACGTGTTCACAACAGCCGCAGCAGCAGCTTTAAATCCTGACTTCGTCGCAGTTGAACCTCCAGAGCTAATTGGTAGCGGAATACCCGTTAGCAAGGCTGAACCTGAGGTTGTGGAAAACTCTGTTAAGGCTGCGAAAAATATTAACAGAGAGGTAAAGGTTCTTTGCGGGGCAGGGATAACGACTCACGAGGATTACGTTAAAGCTCTGGAACTTGGAGCAGAAGGTGTACTACTCGCAAGTGGGGTTGTTAAGGCTAAAGACCAGAAGAGGGCACTTGAGGAGCTTGTAGGACTTTCTTAGAATTCCCTGTAAAATTTCTTTTTTGCCTTCTTGAAATCCCCCTTCTTATCCCTTCTCGGAGGATCGTTCAGAAGCTCCTCAAGCTCCTCATCCGTGACAGGCTTTATGTCCTCGAAATAATCCTTAAACTTTTTCGCCCGCTTCATATCCGAATCTAATGAGTGTTTGCCATCTCTGATATATAATTTTTCCGAGAGTTAGCCGGAAAGCTTGAGCACGAGTCCTGTTTTCCTTGCCCTCAACATGCTTATCTCAGCTACAAATAGCAGAAAGACTAAATAAATTATGGTTTCTGCGATGGCTATTAACAGAGGATCCGGAAATACAGTCTGGAATCCGTAAAATGACCTGAAGTATTCGAGGTAGTGTGTTATCGGTATCAAAAGGCCGAGCGTTCTGAATGGTTCTGGCAGAATTGTGACGGGATAGTAGATACCGCAGAACAGCATTACGATGGCAGTCAGAGTCCAGGCGAATATCTCAGCCCTCCTGCCGAAAATCAGGATCAGGATGCAGTTGAAAATGCCAATGAGCATTGCACTTAGCAGTATACCCGCAATAAAGATAGCCATTGCCGCTAAGGGCAGAGAAACATTAAATTCAAAGAGCCAGGAACTGAGCAGGATTAGCAGAAGAAGCGCGATAACACCTCTCAGCGAGCCAAAAAGCCAAGCTCCCGTAACCATGCGATAAAATGGTGCTGGTGTGACTATTATGTATTTCAAACTCATGCTCCACATATCGAGAAGCATCACATACGTAACATCAATTTGGGTTATCTGTATTACGCTGAGCGTGATTACGCCTATAATTATGAATGCAACGGCCTCCTTTTCGAGGTAAAGAAACTCTCCAAGCAACCCAACGGATATCAGGCTTATCGTCGGCCAGAAAAGCATCTCGAATATAGAATAAAATTCGTTTTTTGTCAGAACGTAGTTTCGGTAGGTAAAGGCCAGAACTCCACTAAGAGCCCTCTGCAAGTTCAATAAAGACATCCTCAAGGGTTATCTCCTCCATTTTAGCCGATTCAACGAACACACCTTGCTCAGCCAGCTTTATAACAATTGAAGGAAGGGCTTTTTCAGCATCTTCAACGATGACTGTCAGAGAATTTCCGTCAAGTCTGAACGGGTATGGAAGACTCAATCTGCCAGGTTTTCCTCTCAGCCTTAAAATCACTCTCTCGCTCATTTTTGTGTACCTCTTCAGCTCCTCAGAAGTCCCTTCAGCCACTATTCTTCCATCCCTGATGAAAGCAATTCTTTCACACAGCAACTCTGCCTCTTTCATGTTGTGTGTTGTAAGTATGATGGTTGTATCCCTCTCCCTCCTGATTCTCAAGATCATTTCACGTATCTTCTTTGCCATGTCTGGATCAAGGTTTGCTGTCGGTTCGTCGAGAAAAACGACCTCCGGATTGTTTAAAAAAGCTCTCGCCAGGTTGACTTTCTGTTTGTTTCCGGATGAAAGGTCATCGAACCTCTTGTCTCTGTGCTCTTCAAGCTCGAACTCGGAGATAACCTTTTCAACAACCCTCATGTCAGTAATGCCGTAACACATTGCATAGAATCTCAGACATTCGTAAACCTTCATTCCCCACGGCATTCTTACCCCGCTTGAAATGTTGATTCTCTCCCTGACTTTTCTGGTGTTTTTGAAGGCATCCATACCAAGAACTCTAACCTCACCCCTTGTGGGAATCAGGATTGTTGCAAGAACAGAAATCAGTGTTGTTTTTCCAGCTCCATTTGGGCCAAGCAATCCGAAGATAACTCCATCATCAATGTCGAGGTTAACACCCCTTAAAGCCACAAAATCCTTCTCCATGAAAGTTCTGTAGACCATCCAGACATCCCTGCATTCAACTGCCCTCACCATTTCTGATCTGGCACAGGATTTTTTACGGCTTCGGTCTTTTCTGGAAAGTTTAGGGTTAAGTTTTTTATAAAATAACTTGCAAATTTACCAAAAAAGAAAAGAAAGATTAGAGGATTATCTCGATGCCGAGCTTCTCTGCAAGCTCCTTGTAGCGGTTTCTTATTGTTACCTCGGTAACTCCGGCAACCTCTGCCACTTCCCTCTGGGTCCTTCTCTCTCCAAGCAGGATTGATGCCACGTAGAGTGCAGCAGCAGCCACACCTGTCGGCCCCCTGCCGCTTGTGAGTTCTCTCTCTTCAGCTTTCTTGATGATTTCAATAGCCTTTTTCTGCACCTCACCGCTCAGTCCGAGAGCTGCGCAGAATCTTGGAATGTAATCAGCCGGGCTTGTTGGCATCAGCTTCAGTCCGAGCTCTCTTGTGATGAACCTGTACGTTCTTCCAATCTCCTTTCTGTCAACTCTTGAGTATGTTGCTATCTCATCGAGCGTTCTGGGCACGCCTGCCTGCCTGCATGCAGCATACAGAGCAGCAGCAACAACACCTTCAATGCTCCTTCCCCTTATGAGGTTCTTTTCAACCGCCTTTCTGTAAATCACCGCTGCTGTTTCCCTCACGCTCTTCGGCAAACCCAGCGCTGAGGCCATTCTGTCAAGCTCGCTCAGAGCAAAGGCAAGATTTCTCTCCGTTGCGTTGCTAATTCTGATTCTTCTCTGCCACTTTCTCAGCCTGAAAAGCTGCGCTCTGTTTCTAACTGAGATTGCCTTACCATAGTAATCCTTGTTGCTCCAGTCTATTATTGTTGACAGACCTTTGTCATGGATCGTGTAGGTTACAGGAGCTCCAACTCTGCTTCTTTTGTCCCTCTGCTCGCTGTCAAAAGCCCTCCACTCTGGCCCGGCATCTATGTAGGTATCTTCAATTACAAGCCCGCAATCCTGACAGATGAACTCTCCTCTGCGATAATCGCGAATAAGTCTGGGACTTCCACATTCAGGGCAAACTTCAATGTCTTCTTCCTTTTCTATCTCCTTTCTTTCTACTTCCTTCTCTACTTCCTTTTCCCTTACCTTTTCCACTTCCACCATACTCCTTCACCACAAATAATTCTTCAAGCACTATCCTTTCCGTATCCTTTGGCTTAACCAGGGCGTAGGGTGAAGACACTGGACCTATGATGTCAGCAACAAACCCGATGTGTTCATTCCTTCTTGTAACAACCTTATCTCCAATTTTTGGAATGTAAGCAGGATTTAACGCCACCACAAGCATCCCAGTTTTTGACATATGCTTTACTCTACCAAGCGCACGCAACCTGCTCATGCAATATATAAGCTTTTCGGCAGAATATATAAAGTTTTCGGTTGTTGCTAATTGTCCTCAACCATTGCTCCAAATCAGTTTATAGAGTAAACTTTATTTTCAGAGAGAGTGTAAAAATAAACAATGGATGAGAGGGACAGAAAGATTATCTCGATTCTCCAGCAGAACGGAAAGGCAACTCTTTCTCAGATAGCTGAGAAGATGGGAATGTCTGCGATGGGTGTGAAAAAAAGACTTGATAAACTTGAAAAAGGGAAGCTTAAACTGGCTCCCCTGATAAATGCAGAGAGACTTGGCATTATAACTGCCATTATCGCGATGGAGGTTGAAAGCTCCGAAGCCTTGAGGAGAATCATTGAAAAATTCATGGACTGTCCGAGAATAATCAAGTTTTTCGTCACGACAGGCAGTTACAATCTTTTTGCGTTAATATACGCCGAAGATTACCACTCACTGGAAAGCATAACGCTTGAGAAGTGCTCGCTGAGATCCCAGCCGGGAATTCGGAGGTATGATATTTTTCCCGTTCAGGAAATGTTCTACGATAGCTATCTTGACATAAAAGTTATTGCGGAAAAGGAGAGGGAAGAAGCACCGTGCGGTGTTTTTTGCAATGATTGCTACAGATATAAAGCAGAAAAATGCCTTGGCTGTCCTGCAACGAAATTTTACAGGGGAAGATTTTAGGATTAATTGGCAGAATTTTTCGAAATATTTATATTCACTCAGTGAACTTAGCAAAACGTTATGGAAATCTCTAATATAGGCGAACCTGATATTTTAGTAACAGTTGCACTGTCAGCAATTCTCTTTTTAGTGCTAATCCTGCCATTTAGAGTAAAAAAGGTCGAGGAGAACCTTGAGCCATTCTTTCTTGTTATGGGAATTATTGCTGTTACTGTTAGCAAGCTTTGGGATGTAGATTTGGTGATAGAAGCACTGGAAAGTCCCGTAAGAATCACTGAAGTATTTGGAATACCGGTTGGTATATTTCAGGTGGTGTTAATTGTTGGTCTGATAATTCACTATTACAACAAACCCATTTATTCCGCCCTCCTGTCTCTAATGAAGAAAATCGGGATTAGAGCTTTTGCTTTTATTTTCATCGTACTTTTTGGACTTATTTCGAGCCTAATCTCTGTGATAGTCTGTGCAGTTCTTATAGCAGAAATCGCTCTGGTTATGCCGGTTGATAGGAAAAAGAAAATTGAGTTTGTGGTCATCGCGTGTTTTGCAGTCGGAATGGGGGCTGCATTGACACCTGTTGGCGAACCGCTCTCAACAATCGCAGTCAAAAAGCTTTCAGGCGAACCTTATCATGCTGACTTTTTCTTCTTAATAGATCTTCTTGCGGTATACATAATTCCCGGCGTATTTCTGCTCGGCATTCTTGGGGCTTTAAGGATTGGACAGCAGAAAACAGGGGAGCTGACACTTCCAGAGTACACGGAAACTCTCAGGGTGGTGATTATCAGGGCTTTAAGAGTTTATATTTTCATTGCTGCTCTGGTACTCCTCGGGGGTGGATTTACACCACTGATAGTCTGGTATATATCCAAAATCCCTCCTGAAATTTTGTACTGGGTAAATATGGTTTCGGCAATTCTTGATAATGCAACCCTTACGGCCGCTGAAATAGGCCCCAGTCTTACGATTTTCCAGATAAAGAGTGCGCTCATGGCATTGGTAATCTCTGGAGGAATGTTAATCCCGGGAAATATCCCGAACATAGTTTCAGCAGCAAGGCTGAGAATAACAATGAGCGAATGGGCAAAAATTGGTGTTCCGTTGGGTTTTGTACTCATGCTGGGGTACTTTGTTCTGATTTTCTTTGTCGAGCCTTTAATAATTTAAATTTGTGATAGAAAAGTTTATATAGAAGTTCCAATCCACCAATATCTGCAAGAGGAGGTGATGTGAAATGGCAACATTACAGGGAACTCCGGTTTTGATATTGAGGGAGGGAACTCAGAGAACTGTCGGTAGGGATGCCCAGAGAATGAACATAATGGCCGCTCGTGTCATTGCTGAGGCTGTAAGAAGCACTCTCGGTCCAAAGGGAATGGATAAAATGCTGGTTGATAGTCTTGGGGATATCGTTATAACAAATGATGGAGTTACAATTCTCAAGGAGATAGATGTTGAACATCCAGCGGCAAAGATGATCATTGAGATTGCAAAGACGCAGGACAATGAAGTTGGAGATGGGACAACAACTGCAGTTGTCATTGCCGGAGAACTGCTGAAGAGGGCTGAAGAGCTGCTTGATCAGGAAATTCATCCGGCAATAATAGCCAACGGTTACAGATATGCTGCAGAGAAAGCTCTTAAAGTTCTGGATGAAATTGCAATTCCTATAAGCAAAGATGATGATGAGATTTTGAAGAAGATTGCATCAACAGCAATGACCGGCAAGGGTGCGGAGGTGGCTCTCGACAGGCTTGCAGAGATTGCTGTTAAAGCTGTCAAGATGATTGCAGAAGAGACAAATGGTAAGATTGAAGTCAACACGGACTACATAAAGATCGAAAAGAGGCAGGGTGGAAGCATAGAGGATACGGAGTTGATTGACGGTATCGTGCTTGATAAGGAGGTTGTGCATCCTGGAATGCCAAAGAAAGTGGAGAATGCGAAGATCTTGCTCCTCGATTCAGCTCTGGAGGTTAAAGAGACGGAGATCGATGCAAAGATCAGAATCACTGATCCGGAGAAGCTCCAGAAGTTCATTGAACAGGAGGAGGCAATGCTCAAGGAAATGGTTGACAAGATTGTAAGTGCCGGAGCAAACGTCGTTTTCTGTCAGAAGGGCATAGATGATCTGGCCCAGTACTACCTCGCAAAGGCTGGAGTTCTCGCGGTGAGAAGAGTCAAGAAGAGCGACATGGAGAAGCTGGCGAAAGCAACGGGAGCAAAAGTTCTGACCGATCTGAGAGATATAAGCAGCGAGGACCTCGGAGAAGCTGCACTTGTAGAGGAGAGGAAAGTCGGCGATGAGAAGATGGTCTTCGTTACAGGCTGCAAGAACCCCAAGGCGGTCACGATACTGGTGAGGGGTGGAACGGAGCATGTTGTTGAAGAAGTTGCCAGAGGCATCGAAGACGCTGTGAGAGCAGTGGCTTGCGCTGTTGAAGACGGAAAAGTCGTTGTTGGTGCAGGTGCGCCGGAGATTGAAGTAAGCCTCAAGATCAGAGAGCTGGCACCATCACTTGGCGGCAGAGAGCAGCTTGCAGTTGAAGCGTTTGCGACAGCACTTGAAATTATACCGAGAACACTGGCGGAGAACGCTGGAATTGACCCAATCGATGTTCTGGTTGAACTTAAGGCAGCACACGAGAAGGGAGAGAAGTATGCCGGAGTGGACGTTGACAGCGGTAAGGTCGTGGACATGAAAGAGAGAGGAGTCTTCGAACCGCTTAGAGTCAAGACTCAGGCAATTGGTTCAGCAACAGAAGTTGCGGTAATGATCCTCAGAATCGACGACGTTATTGCTGCCAAGGGTCTTGAGAAGGAAAAGGGTAAAGGTAAAGGCGGAGAAGAGTCCGAAATGCCTGAATTCTAACTTAATTTAATTTTTCGTTTTTTCTGCAGCACATCAAAGAGATAACATTATTTACCCTTCTGACTTCTGTCTCCCCATGAAGCTCGTCACCTGCGGTCTTCCGTATGCGAACGGCAAAGCTCATGTTGGACATCTCAGAACCTACGTTCCTGCTGACGTTTATGTCAGATATCTCCGAATGGCTGGAGAGGAAGTTGTTTTTGTTTGCGGGAGTGACTGTCACGGAACTCCAATTGTTGTAAATGCAGAGCAGCAGGGTCTGACACCAAAACAGCTTGTGGATACTTACCATGAGCACTTCATAAAAATTTTTGAAGCACTCAACATAAAATTCGACTTTTACGGAAGAACTGATAGCGAATATCATCACCACCGCACGACTGAAATTGTGAATAAGCTCATAGAGAAGGGATATGTCTATCCGAAAGAAATTCAGCTCGCTTACTGCCCGAAATGCCAGCGCTTTCTTCCGGACAGGTATGTTGAGGGTATCTGCCCCTACTGCGGTGCCGTTGCAAGAGGGGATGAGTGCGATCAGGGTTGCGGGAGATACCTTGAGCCGGGAGAGATTAAGGAACCGAGATGCAAGATTTGCGGCAGCAAAGCTGAGTTCAGAAGCCAGAAGCACTACTTTTTCAGGCTGACCGAGTTCAGAGAGTTTCTGGAAGAGTATCTCGAAAATCTGAAGGGAACCGAGAACGCTTTAAATTATGCCAGGAACTGGGTTAAAAACCTGAAGGACTGGTGCATAACTCGAAACCTTGAATGGGGAGTGAAGTTTCCGGGTGAGGAGAACCTAGTCGTTTACGTGTGGGTTGATGCACCGATAGGCTACATCAGTTTTACAGAGAGAGCGTGCGAGGCTAAGAGTTGCGAATGGAAGAAGATCTGGATTGACGGTGAGGCTGAAATAATCCACTTCATCGGACTTGATATAGTATATCACCACTGCATTTTCTGGCCTGCCATGCTGAAAGGAGCCGATTACGCTCTACCCTCATCAATAGTTGCGAGCGGAATGGTTAAGGTTGAGGGCAAAACGTTCTCCAAGTCAAGAGGTTACGTTGTCTGGGTTGAGGATGATTACCTCAAGTCCGGTCTGAACCCTGACTACCTGAGGTATTACATCGTCAACTATACAAGCCACCAGAAGGACCTCAACTTCTCCTGGGAGGTTTTCAGGGAGAAGGTGAACAACGAGGTCATTGCAACTCTCGGTAACTTTCTCTACAGGGTTCTTTTGTTTGCCTGGAAGAATTTCGGGGAGGTCAGGATGGAAGGTATTGATGAGGAGATTTTGCAGAAAATCAGGGATACCGAGCAAAGGATTCTCTCAGCCCTTGAAGAGTGGGAGTTCAAGGTGGTTAGCGATGCTTTCATGGAGCTTGCAGCTTATGGAAACGTTTACTTCCAGAACGCAAAGCCCTGGGAGCTAATAAAGACAGATAAGGAGGCTGCAAGAAGAGCTGTGGCATCATGCCTGCAGCTTGCCAAGGCTCTGATAATCTTTGCCTATCCGGTAATGCCATCAAGCATGGAGAAAATGGCAAGGGCTATCTGCCTAAACCTTGAGAATGCCAGGCTGAGCGATGCGTATGCAGTTGATGATACTGTAAGGCTCAGCAAACCTGAGGTTCCGTTCACAAAAATCGAGGACGAAACAATTGAAAGGCTTCAGAAGATAATGGAGAAGAGGTTTAAAGGGGAGGAAAAAACTGAGGAAAAGAGTGAAATAAGCATTGAGTACTTTCAGAAGCTCGACATTCGCATCGGCAGGGTTTTGAAGGCTGAGAAGATAAAGAAAAGCAAGAAGCTGTTGAAGCTGACAGTCGACATCGGTGGTGAGCAGAGACAAATCGTGTCCGGAATTGCTGAAGATTACACTCCAGAGGAACTTGAGGGCAAACTTGTGGTTGTGCTCGTTAACCTGAAGCCTGCAAGGTTCATGGGTGAGGAGAGCAGAGGAATGATTCTTGCAGCTGATAAAAACGGTAATGCGGTGCTGCTGGTTCCGGAGAAAGATGTGGAACCGGGAACAAGAGTTTGCTGAATTTTCAAAAAAATTTAAAATCACTTGTACTGGTGAGTTCCGGGCTTCACGGGGATCTGAAAAGCGTTCTCAACTATCCTTGCCCACTCTTCTGCATTTCTGTAGGGGCAGCCCGGTTCTCTCAGCATGCATGAGCTGAGATATATTGCCTCAGGTCTAACTTCAGACAGTTTCATCGCCATTCCGATGTTAGGAATTAGTGTGTTTCCCGGACATTCGCATTTAACGAAGGACATCACTCTAACAGGTTCTTCAAAATTCCCATCTCCAAGCGCAGCAGCCTTAAGACACCGCCACTCTCCAGGGCAGCCGTAGGTTGTATCCATGTACCTTCCACATCCAACAATAAAAATGTCCTTCATGATAGTTTTTAGCTATCCATGTTGAAAAATTTTTCTGTTCTATTCTTTTATACCTGCCAGATACTTCGCTATTTTCTTCTTCTCTTCGAAGTCGTAGCTCCTCCAGATCGCTATCTCTTCCATGACCGGCGATCCTCCTCCATGCACTCCAGCCACTGCCATAACACCTCCGAGTGAGGAGCAGAGGATGTTTGATATTCCGAAAAGGCAGCGGTATACGTGTTCTGCCGGAACATCTGCCTTTCTCCTGATGTACTTCTCAATGTAGGGTCTCGTTTCAGGATTCAGAAAGTCCTCGGCGAATGGCAGTGCAGCCGGCAGTCCGCCAGAGAGTTCGGCAAGTATCTCAAGCTCCCTGTAATAGTTCAGACCCGCATGTCTCCTTCCAACATTAGCGTAAACTTCGTTGGGGATAAATGTTCCAGCTGGCGTTTTCTGACCGTGGACTGCTGAGGCTATTCCGGCTGCAAACACAAGCTCAGCCGTGGCGGCGAGCTCGACCAGTTTCTCCCTTATGTTGTGCCTCTCATAAACACCGTTGTATTCAGCAATTAAAGCTCCAAAGCCCAGTATGACATCCGTGGTTGCGGGTTTGCAGCCGGTGTAGCTGTGCCGGTGGAAGAGGGCGAAGAGGTGAGCTGCAAGTGTGGCATACCTGTTCTCTCCGCATATAAAAACACGATCCCAGGGCACAAAGACGTCGTCGAATATTATCATGTTCTCGTCGTCACCAATCTCCCCCTGAGGCATTTCCAGGCCTTCTGGAGCTCTTATCTTTGAAGTTCTGGAAATAATCTTGACCCCCTCCGCATCTGCAGGAATGGCAAAGGCAACGCTGTAGTCCCTGTCATTTTCAGTCATAGCCCTCGTGGGCACGACTATTATCTCATCTGCAACAGCAGCCATTGTTATGCAGTTCTTTGCACCTCTTACGATTATCCCATCACTCCTTTTTTCCACCACTCTGACGTACATGTCCGGGTCATCCTGCTGATGCGGTCTTTTGCTTCTGTCCCCCTTCACATCAGTCTGGGCGCATGCAGCAACCAGGTCTCTCTCCTGAAACTCCTTCAGGTACTCCAAAAACCTTCTGTGGTAATCCGTGCCGTGCTCCATGTCGGCTGCAAAAGTTGCAACTGACAGACCATTTACTGCATCACATCCCATACAGCGCTGTATGCAACCACCGGCAAGCTGACACAGCTTTCTGGTCATCTCCTGCTTCTTCATCAGATCCTCAGCAGACTGGTTTATGTGTGTAAACCTGTTGATTTTCTTCCCGCTGAGATGTGATGTTGTAACAAGCAGGTCCTTGAACCGCTCATCTTCTACGAGGTCAAAGGTTTTGGAGATCACGTTTATTCCCCCGCTCAATTCCGGCGAGTCTCTGCCAACTCTCCTGCCTCTAACATAGATGTTTGGCTTCATTTTATACAAATCCTGCCTGTATTCTTCTGATGTTCTCATAAAATCACCCCTGAAAATTAACCCATATTTCACTATTTTTTCTTTAATTTAAGCTTTTCGCTTTTTTGGCACTCTCCAGAAATAAGCTCTTCATAATATACGAAGAAATCTCATTTTAAAATCGCGATCTCAACCCAGACATGCAGTTCTGAATCTGGAGGTCAAAAACTATGGAGAAAAATAAATAAAAATTAAATTAAATTAAGCCTTCTTCGCTTCTTTCGTTCTTTCTCCGAGCTCGACAACCTTGCTGAAAATTTCGTCCTGCTGTTTTTCAAACTGGTCTACTAACTTTCTGAAGCTGTCAAATACCTTTGTCTGAGACTCCATGTAAAGGTCTATCGTCTTCTTTATACCTTCATAAGTTTCTGAGGGTATCAGCTGTCTCAGATAGAGTTCGTACAGGCTGATGTAGCTGTCTCCGAGTATTTTCATCATATCAAGAGTCGTCTTTGTTATGGCGAAACCCATCTTGTAGAACCCCCTTACAGTCTCCATAAACTCTTTATACTCCATCTTCTTCACCTCCTTTTTCTTTTATCACAATGACCTTGACAATTTCTCCATCCTTCAAACCGAGCGCAATCCTGTCAGGTTCGGGAATTGAAATTCTTCCTCCACTCTGAACTTTCGCTCTAAATACCGCAATACCGTCTTGCATAACATTACACTTCTGGAAGTTCTCCATCGCACTCGCTATCATCGTCAGCAATGAGTTTTGCATTCTGAAAATGTTCTCCCACATTTTCTGCATTCCGTCAAGGTCGAGTACCACAATGGTATTTGCTGGTATTTGTTTATAAACCTTTTGGTATTGAAAACCATTCTTGGGATTTGATGGTGAGTGGAGAACAAGATGATTTTGAAGCCATTCACGAGGTATGAGCTGAGAAAATCTTTTTATAAAAAATTGGGAAATCCTTAGCCAGCTTCAGGCCAGGAGAGTATCTTTACCCACCCCTCAACAACGACTTTCCCTTCAACGTAGCACCTGACATCCAGCCTGTATCTGTTCTTTTCCTTCTCAACAACTTCTCCAACAACTTTTACTGTATCCCCTATTCTCACCGGTGCTGTGTATTTGAAGTAAGTTTCAAGTAAGACTACCAATCCCGGCATCCTCGCAACAGCGGCTGAGACAAGACCTGTCGTCAGCATTCCGTGAACGACTCTTCCACCAAACTTGGTTTTTGCCGCAACGTCCTCATTGAAATGCACGGGGTTGAAATCTCCTGAAATCAGTCCGAACATCTGCACATCAATTTCTGTTATTCTCTTCTCGTACTCAATCCTGTATCCAACATCAATTTCCCCACCAAACTTCTTGAATTCCTTCACTTCTCCCCCATTTTTCCTGTAAATCTCTTCCACAATCTCACCCCGACCTTTCAACTATCCATTTAACAGCCTCAGGCCAGATTCTCTCGTGGGAACTCCGGCTTACAGTCAAACCTATGTGACCCTTATCGGACATGAGAATTTTTTTATCCTCTGAAGGTATTGCTTCAAAGAATGGCATAACCGCATCCGGTGGTGTGATGTGGTCTTTCTCCGCAGCCAGAACGAGGACAGGCATGGTTATCTTGCTGAAATCCACCTTTATTCCATTTACATCATAACTCCCCTTCATTATCTCATTCCGCTGATACCACCTGACTATGTATTCTTCGAAAACTTTTCCGGGTATTGCTGGAGAGTCGAATATCCAGTGATCCATGTAAAAGAAATCCTTGACGAACTTCTCGTTGCTAAGATTGTCAAGGAGAGCCTGATACTTTCCAACAACCAGTCTTATCGGATCTACGAGAAGGAAGGCGAGGTTCAGGAAATCTCCTGTTGCGTTGAAAAGAGCTCTGGAAACCCTGGCGGGATCTATTTTTTTCGCCCAGAGGGCGAGCGTGTTGCTGGTGTCAAAGTTTATCGGGGGAGTCTGAATGACAAGATTTCTGATCTTTTCGGGGTGGATGGAAGCATAGATTACAGATAAAGTGGTTCCGAGGCAGTAGCCGTGAAGTGTAATCTTATCAACTTTTTTTCTCTTTCGGATATAATCCACGGAGAAGTCAAGGTAGTCTATATAGTCCGAGATTTTCAGGTGTCTGTCAGAGAAGGTCGGATATCCCCAGTCAACCATCCAGACATCCAAACCTGCATCAATGAGATATCTCACCACACTTACATCTTCGTGGAGATCGAGGATGTGGGGTCTGTTTATGTAGGCGTAGCTTATCAGTATGGGTGTCCTCAGCTTTGGTTTTGATTTGAAGTGAAGAAGTCTGAAAACCCAGTCCTCGTGTTCAACCTCATATTTAGAGAAACCTGGCTTCACATCTTTTATCTTTTCAACCAACATTTTCACCACCTTCAAGCCTTTCAATCCTCTTTTCAAGCTCCCTAATCCTCCTTTTAAGCTCCTGAATTCTTTCAAATGCTTTATCCATGAGAGAGATAGTTGCAAAAGGATTGAATGGATTATTCATTATAATTTCTTCAAAGAACGTTCTGAAGTTGTATATGTAATCCATCAGGCAGTTCAGCATCGTTCCCTGCGTTCTAAGATACTCCTCAGATTTCAGAAGGCTATCGAAGACTTTCGCCTCCTCGTTGAAAAAAGCATTTGCAAACTCCTGGTAACTTTTGAACTCCTCTTCATTTGCCTTTTTTATGAAGGCCTCTGCCCCCTTTACGTATGTTTCTCTCATCATCTCTCTAAATCTTTTAAAAGCCAGACTGAATTCATTCCAGCTCTCCAGAGCCTTTTCAAGCCTATCAAACGCCACTTTTGGCAGGAGAAACGGGGTTTCAGTCAGTAAGTTCACTTCAAAAAATTCACCTGGACGTTTTCTCATTCTCTCAAGATAAAGATCCGCAAATTTTTGAACCAAATCCTTGCCACCTTCCGTACCTGTATAGCGAAGGTAAAGTTCGGAAGTTAACCTGATATGGTTGTAAAAGGCTGTCATAAATTCCCTGTATGCATTGAGGAGCTCTGACTGATTTTCGTAGAGCCTTACAATATCCAAAAGTGGAAACATGAGCTCCAGCTGCTTTGAACCAAAAACTGCTATTTCAAGCGGTCTGAAAAAGAACCTGAATAACTCTTCGAAGATTTTGTCAAAATCCTCGTTATATGAAAGCTTTATTCCGGCCTTGTATTTACCGTAAATATCCTCAAAAATCTCGCGTATTTTTATATTTCGAAGCAGGAGTTCGAAAGACTCTTTTGGCGCTACTCTGAAAAGATCAACAAGCTCATCCTCACCCAGCATACTACCACCTCATTAAATTATTAAGTGTTGAAACGATAAAAAACTTGCGATGTTTTCGGGATTAAAAATGGTCAAAACTGAGATGCGGGAAACTCCAAATAGCGTTACATCTTGCATAATCAGAACATCAACGATGGGATGTGCAGCACCTCAACGCCGTCTTTGTAAACCGTTATATCCCCACCGCTCTCCGAAACAACAACAGCTATGGCTTTTGTCTCCTTGGTTATAGAAGCGCAGGCTATGTGTCTCCCCCCAATACCGCGCTTGATTTTGGACGCCAAATCCTTTGCCGATGCCTCTATATATCTCCCGCATGCAACGATCAAACCCACTTCATCCAGAACAAAAACTCCATCGATCTGTGCAAACTCCATAACGCTCTCCCAGTTTTCTGGATTTTTGATGTCTCTATCCGCTTCCCTGTGACCTTGATATGGATTTATTACAAGCTGGCTCGACCTGCTCATCACTTCCTCCACATCACCCATCACAAATGCGGTTCCAATCTTTCTCCCCTCTCTCCCCTTCTGAGCTATGTTCAGGGCAACGGTAAGCACGGCTCTGAAAGCTTCCGGATGCACTCTCTCCACACACTCTTCCACCGACTTCAAAAAAGAACTCTTTTCGGGGTCAAAAATTGTTATGCCCTTAAGAGTGTCGGTGTCAAAAACCACAACAGCACTTCCGACTTCAAACCCCTTCAAATACATCTGGGCAGATATGTACTCTTTCGCTCTGTAAATCTGTGCAAATTTTTCTGCGATAATCTTCTCTTCACTCTCTTCAAAGTAGTGTATCATGCTGTCAAGAATTGTTGCAAACTTTTTTGGGGCCTGAATAATCTCAAATCCTTCCAGATTCTCCTCTAATTCCTCCTTGGATATTAAAGCAATTTTCTTTATCCCGTATTTTTCTGCAATTCTCACGGCAGAATCAACGAGCACTGAAAGCATCCAATCATAAATGAATGAAAAAAATTTTAAACTTAACGCTTCTTAAATATCTATGCTTCAAAAGATGTTATTTCCCACAGACTTCTCTGAAAACAGTCTTAAAGTTCTGGAATATCTTGAAGATTTCAAAAAAGTTGGTGTTGAGGAAATTGGAGTTCTTTTTGTAGTCAACATAGCAAAGCTGAGCACGGTTAGCGGTGGGATAGATATTGATCACTACATTAACGATATGACTAAAAAAGCCGAGGAGATAATACCGGAGGTAACACACAAGATTGAGGATAAAGGGATAAAACCCGAGGTTATCAGACCATTCCCCGTTGGAGATCCGGTCATTGAGATTATCAAAGCTTCGGAAAAGTATGACTTCATTGCAATGGGTTCCAGGGGGGCAAGCTCCTTTAAGAAAATACTTCTTGGCAGTATTTCTGAAGGGGTTTTGCACGACTCAAATGTTCCAGTTTACGTGTTCAAGCAAGATACTGCTGTTGGCAATCTTTTTGACAGAATTCTTGTTGCATACGATTTCTCGAAATGGGCAGATCAAACACTCAAATACGCAAAGTTTGTTGCTAAAAAGGCTGGAGGGGAGCTGCACATAGTTCATGTTGCGGAGAATGAAGTCAAAACTTCCGATTTGAGGTTGATGGAGGAAATAATCAGGGCGGAGGGTATTGAGGTGCACACTCACGTGGAATCAGGAACCCCACACAAGGCAATACTGGCAAAGGTGGAAGAAATAAAAGCTACAACAGTTTTCATGGGTTCAAGGGGTCTGGGGGGAGTTAAGGCAATGTTACTGGGAAGCACTTCTGAAAGTGTTATAAGACGCTCACCGGTTCCTGTGTTTGTCTGCAAGAGGTGTGATGAAGAATGAGAATTGCCGGTACAGCCTGGAAGTTTGGAGATGATATTTCAACTGATCACATAACTCCGGGAAGGTACTACCATCTCAGGAGCAACATGCCTGAGCTGGCAAAGCACGTAATGGAGGATGCAGACCCGGATTTCATGAAAAAGTTCAGGCCAGGAGATTTCATCGTTGCTGGAAAGAACTTCGGAATGGGTAGCAGCAGGGAGCATGCTCCGCTTGCGTTAAAAATCGCTGGCGTTTCTGCTGTAATCGCCAAATCGTTCGCAAGAATTTTCTACAGAAATGCTATAAACGTTGGTCTGCCGGTTTTGATAGCCGATACAGACTCAATCGATAGCGGTGATGAGCTTGAGGTTGACCTTGAAAAAGGAGTAATTGTAAACAGAACAAAGGGGGAGGAGTTAAAGGTGAAGCCGGTTCCCGATTTCATGCTGAAGATTCTAAATGAGGGCGGTTTGGTGAGCTATGTAAGAAAGCACGGAGACATAGTTGTCCAATAAAGATTCCTATTCAACGCAGCAAGGGTAGTAAACCACCTCCACTCCCGCCTCCCTCAGAAGTTCCAGACCCCTCCTGTCCGCGTAATCCCTACCGTAGACAACCCTCCTGATGCCTGCATTGATTATTATTTTTGCACATGTGATGCACGGGCAGTGTGTGGAGTATAGAATAGCGCCATCCACACTTATTCCGAACTTCGCTGCCTGTATTATCGCATTCTGCTCAGCATGAGCCCCCCTGCAGAGCTCCTGCCTCTCACCACTCGGCACAGCCATCTTATCTCTCAGGCATCCAACTTCATCGCAGTGCGGCAGGCCTGAAGGTGCCCCGTTGTAGCCGGTGGCGAGAATTCTTTTATCTTTGACTATAACCGCCCCGACATGCTGTCTCAGACATGTGGAGCGTTTGGCAACAACAGAAGCTATTTCCATGAAGTATTCATCAAGCGTGGGTCTCTTCATGCTACAACCTCAGGAACTTTTTTGCATTCTTCCCCGCAACCCTTATAGCCTCATCCTTTCCAACGTTTTCCGCAATTTTCTCCGCCGCTGCAGCAACCGTTGCTATCTCAACATCTCTGTAACCGGCATCACTGTTCAGCATGAACCTTTCGCTTCCGTATTCGGCAACAATTCTTGCAGCATCATCAGGAGAGAGCTTTTCAGGCTGCACAGTGAGGCCAATCCAGTATTCCGTTTCGAAAACCATGTCAATGGTTTCGAAATTTACGTGGTCTATTACAGCAAGCTGAGGTGGAAATTCGAGGGTGTTCAGGATCTCAATGGTTTTCATTGTTGCCCTAACCTTCTCACCTCTCGGAGTGTGAATTATGCATGGAATATCAAGCTTCTTAGCCAGCTCAAGCTGGGACCTGAGAACCTCAATTTCCTCATCAGTAACGAGTTCAAGCCCTATCTCACCAAAAGCAATCCATTCCCCCTCTTCGAGATATTTCAGCACAATTTTGTAATCAGGAGGGATGCAGCGGGGATGAATGCCTACAGCGGGGAACATCCTGACTCCGGCTGCTTTGCATCTCACCGGTTCGAATTCAACGAGTTTTCTGAAAACATCCATCATGGTTTGAGGGTATCTGGGCTTTACGGGAAAGAATGCAAGGCTGCAGATATCCTTTATATGATTTTCAGCTAACTTCTTAAGCTCACTGAATCCAAGACCTTCAGAATGAAGATGTGAGTCGAAATACATGCCTCAGAGGGGGTGTGAAGATTATTAAAAATTTCTTTGGCAATGCTTTTATAGGAGAAGATTAACTTAATTATTATTATGATACGTTTTATCATACTCGCAGTAATGATGCTTCTCATCCCCGATTCAGCGTTAGCTCTGAAAGTTGGCGTTTACGATAACCCACCGATGGTATTTATGGAGAAGGGAGAGGCAAAGGGTCTCTTTATTGATATACTCGAATATGTTGCGGAAAAAGAGGGCTGGAAAGTCGAATATGTTTACGACAGCTTTCCAAAATTGCTCGAAAAGCTTGAAAGAGGAGAGCTGGACCTTGTGGTTGATGTTGCCTATACAGCTGAGCGATCAGAGAAGTTCAGGTTCAGTAAAGAAACAGTTTTCATGAACTGGGGTGTTTTGGTGGGGAAGCAGAAAATTTACTCGGTTCTTGATGTTGATGGCTGGAAGGTTGCGGGTGTAAGAAATGATGTTTACACTGAGGAGTTAAAAAAGCTGATTGATGCATTTCATGTCGAATGCCAGATTATTGAAATTGAGGGTGACTACAAAGATGTTATTGATGAAGTAATTGCAGGAAGGGCGCATGCAGGAGTTGTTTCGAGAATTTATGCCTCCCTTTATGCCAAAAATTATGGGCTTTTGGAGAGTGAACTGGTTTTTGCTCCAGTAGATTTGAGGTTTGCTGGAAAAGATGATGCTGTGCTTGAAAAGATTGATGAGCACCTCTCTGCCATGAAGTCCGATCAGAGCTCGATATACTACCAGTCCCTGCACAGATGGCTAAGGCAGGAGATAGAGTTTATTCCTGAATGGGTTTACCGAACATTGGCAGCCTTCTTTGCAGTATTGCTTTTTGCTCTCATCATGAATGCTTATCTGGGCAGAATGGTTGCAAAAAGAACTGAAGAGGTCAGGAGAGATAAAGAATTTCTTAAAGCTGTTTTCAACGCAATACAGGATGGCATCAGCGTTCTTGATAACAGCATGAACGTTATAATGGTCAATCACGCAATGGAGAAGTGGTACGGTGGGGTGGTGGGTAAGAAGTGCTACGAAGCATACCATAACCGCAGTGAACCATGCGAGAACTGCCCAACAGTTGAGGCCATTAAAAGCGGCGAGATGAAAAGCGGAGTGGTTCCAGGGCCGGAAGGGTCTGATGTGAAATGGCTGGAGCTGTTTTGCTATCCTCTCGTTGAGGATGGGAAAGTTAAGATGGTTGTTGAGTTCGTGAGAGATATAACAGAAAGAAAGCGGATGGAGGATGAGCTCAAGAAGGCTCTGGAAAGTTATGAATACCTGTGGAACAGCACCAATGACTTCCTTTACGTTCACGATCTCGAAGGAAACTTCAAAAAGGTGAACAAAAAGGCTCTGGAGTTTTTTGGTCGTGTAGGGAATCGTGACCTCACAGTTTGGGATGTGGTTCCTGAATCATACCACAACTTTGTTAAAGAAATGATAAGGGAAATTGTCGAAACCAGAAAACCCACGGAACCATTCGAACTGCCTGTTAGGACTGAGAACGGTATTTTAGCATGGGTTGAAATTGTTTCACATCCTGTAATTGAAAATGGAGAGGTTGTTGCCATTCATGGAATTGCGAGGGATGTGACGGAGAGGAGGAAGCTAATTGAAGAGATTGGCGAGAACATAAGGCTTGTCTCCTACCTGGTGGACAGAATAAGAAATCCCTTAGCAGCGGCAAGAGCATTTTGTGAGCTGAACGATAAGCTTGGAGATAAAGTCTTTGAGAGGATAATTTCCAACATAGACAGAGTTACAGAGCTTATTACAGAACTTGACAGAGTTTGGGAGAACCTTGAGCGGTTGAGAAAGGGGCTTAAAAGATGAAACTCTTTTTACCTTACTTCGCCTTTTGCAATCTTATGGTTTTAGACTTGCCGGGCCTCAATTTTCGGGTAAATTTCGTGTCTTGCCCTCATAAGGTCTGAGGGAGTGTCTATTTCAATCCAAGGCAGGCCATTTGTGGATTCGTAGTAAACAGCAATGTCATCATCCATCATCGATTGAAAAGCTTCCTCGTAAAACACTCTCCCTCCCTTTTTCTCAATAACTTTTGAAACGTGGTTGTAGAGTTCATCAACAACGTTATCCTTAACCTTTGCGATGCCTATGTACTCACCATCCGCTTCTGAAGGATCCAGCTGCTTGCTTATCCTCTTCACAACTCCATTCTCGATCTTTACCTTCATTTCCTCATCTCCGAGCTCTTTAAAATCATCAACTGACAGAATCAGGTTCTCTTTCGTGGATGAGTGTAGCTTCTGAAAGATGTCCGGGTGGAAGAGCACATCAGAGTTCAGGATGTAAAAGTCACTGGTAACATGCTCCATTGCGAGGTAAAGGCTGTAGATGTTGTTGGTTCTCCTGTACAGGCTGTTGTGCACGAATTTGAAGTTGAGGTCAAAATGTGAAAGATAATCTCTCAGAACGTATCCTTTGTGTCCAGTAACAACTATCAAATCATTTATCCCGTTTTCCATCAGAGTCTGGATTGTGTGGTGGATTAGCGGTTTTCTTCCAACTTTTAGGAGAGCTTTTGGTATCTCGAGAGTATGGTGTCCCAATCGTGAACCGAAGCCTGCAGCGAGTATCACCGCCTCCATGAAAAATCTTAAAAAGGAGAGTTATTTAACTTTACCCGCCGGGAGGTGATTTAAATTAAATGGGAGTATCTGCTGACAGATCTTGTTTACAGAAGGTTTTCCAGGCCTCTTGCAATGGTTCTCTCTAAAACGGGTGTTTCTCCAAATTTTATCACTTTAACTGCCACAATCGCTGGTTTGGGTGCGGCAGCCATCATTGCAATTGGGGAGATATACTGGGGGGTGCTTGCCCTCTTCTTGTCACAAATTCTTGACTGTACAGATGGTGATCTGGCAAGACTGACGGGCAAAGTTACGAGAAAGGGGGCTTTTATCGACAGAATTTTTGACAGATTTGTTGATGCTGCAGTTGTTATCGGAATTGTTTACCTTTACCCTGCAGAACTCTGGCTTGCGGGTTTTATGGCAGTGGTGGGGTCATTTGGAGTCAGCATAACCAGAGTGATGGCAGAGGCTGAAGGTGCGGAGTGCAAAGTTGGAATTGGGGGGAGAGATACGAGGCTTGCAATCATTATGGCTGGCCTGCTATACGGCCATGCCAGTGGAAATGCTGTTGTCGTGTATTCTGCAACGCTCTGGATCGTGGCAGCTCTTGGCTTCATAACTACAATACAGCGGATAATTCACACTCTTAGGCAGCTTGATTAGCCTCTTATTTTTCCCCTTCCCAAGGATGCGAAAATGCCGAAAAAGCAGAGTGCGGCGAAGATCGTGAATGCAACTCTTGAGCATTCGATAAATTCACCGTAGTACTCAGGAGTAATATTTACCCTCCCTATCATCAATGAGAAGACAAGCATAACGAGAGCCATGCTCAAACTTTGCCCGACAAGACGCATAGTTGCGACTGTGGCAGAAGCTATGCCGAAAAACTTCCTTTCAACCGAGCTCATAATTGCATTGGTGTTCGGAGAGCTGAAAAGAGCTATTCCAAACCCGAGTAGCATGAGGTAGGCTATTACGTTGCTTACTGCAGTGTTGCTGTCAATGCTTGCAAAAAGGATTAGCGAAAGAGTTGTCACACCCATTCCGGCTGAAGCAACAATCCTCGGCTCTATCCTGTCTGAAATCCATCCAGCCACTGGAGCGAAGATCGCCATCACCGCTGGCTGCGAGACAAGAATGAAGCCAGCAGTCTGGGCATCAAAACCCTTTATGTACTGGAGGTAAAGGCTCATCAGAAATCCCACTGCAAACGTTGCTGCGTAGTTCAGCAGGGCTGCAAGGCTTGAGAGGGAAAATGTCAGGTTGCTCAGAAGAAGTTTTACGGCAAAGACTGGTTGTTCCAGTCTGTTCTCGTAGACAACGAAAATTGCGGCAAGAATTATGCCGAGAAGCATAAATGGTAGTGAAAATTCGGAAAAACCGTAAATCAGGAAGAGCAGCATGGATGCGTAAATTGTTGAACCAACGTAGTCAAATTTTTCGCCCTTTGCATCTGCCCACTCTCCTTTGAGGTAAATAAGTGCGACTGCCAGTGCAAAGAATCCAAACATCCCGTTTACAATAAAAACGCTTCTCCAGCCAAGATTCTGTGTGAGGATTCCCCCACCAAGAGGTCCAAGGCTCAATCCAGTGTAGACCGCTCCGGTATTTATGCCAATAGCCTTTCCCCTTTCTTGAGGGGGAAAAACCGACGTAAGAATTGCAACAGCTGTGGCAAATATCATTGCTCCTCCAATTCCCTGAAAAACCCTGAATGCTATGAGGGTTTCAGCTGAAGGGGCGATAGAAGAAAGGATCGATCCAATGCTGAATATAAGCAGTCCAGAGGTGAAAACTGATTTTCTCCCCTTTATGTCTGCAATTCTCCCGAAAGGGACGGAGAACATTCCGGCAGCTAAAAGATAGGATGTTGCAACCCACCCAAGGGTGATGGCATCGGCATTAAACTCCCGACCAATGGATGGCAGGGCAACATTCGTTGACGAGCCTATGAAGGGGGTGAGAAATGATGAAACACACGCGGCGAGGAGGGCAGCGGTGCGAAGGTTCATACTTGAAGCATGTACGTTATAATATAAAAATTTTCTGTCCAGCAGCGAGATTGGTCCAATAGTAAAAATATAAAGTTCAATCTCTCTTGTAAAGCACGTAATCCGGCTTTCCTGCAGGTATCCTGTAATTCGGCGGGAATATACCCAGCTTCTCCGCCTCTTTCTCCAGCCAGTCCCTGTGTTCAGGATGCGCGAGATGTATCATAGCAATTGCTCTCTCCTTGACTGTCAGTCCTTTGAGATAGGCAACTCCCCACTCAGTTGCTATAACCTGCACCATGCTTCTCGGCACCGTAACCGCAGCACCCGGTGGGAGGATGGGCTTTATTCTTGATGTGCCGTTGTGTGTAGAGTACATGGCAAGAACGCTGATTCCCTGCCTGTCTCTGCTGAAAAGGCAACCCATGACGAAGTCGAGCTGCCCTCCGGTACCGCTTACCTGGTAAAGCTTCCCGGTTGGTGATACAAGCCCCATCTGCTCTGAGTTTACCTGTCCCATCAGATCCGCTTCAGCAGCCTGGTTGAGGGAGAACATTTTTGGCTGCTGGGCTATTATGAATGGATCGTTGGTGTAATCGACAGGATAAGTTGCAACCTCTGGATTTCTGTTGAGATATTCGTAGAGCTTGAGTGACCCCAGAACGAATGTGAAAACACTCTTGCCCCTGTCGAGCTTTTTCTGGTCATTTGTGACCACACCCTCTTCAATCAGTTCAAGCGTCCCGTCACCCATCATTTCTGTATGCACTCCAAGATTCTTGTAGCCGCACTCTTTGAGGAGCCTTACAACCGTGTCAGGAAGACCTCCAATTCCCACCTGCATGGTTGAGCCATCCTGAATGAGCTTTCTCCCTCCCTTTATTTCAGCATTGAGTATGTTTTCTGCAATCATTTCATCCTCTTTAGTTGGCGGTATGCTGAAGGGTATGAACGGTACCGGCATCTCATTGTCTTCAACAACGTAGTCAACCTCTGAAATGTGGATGCATTCATCGTAACCTCCGTTGATCCATGGCATGTTCTCCTTGACAACCACAACCACCTTCTTCGCAACTTCTGCCAGCGCTTTCATGTGAGAGCATGTAAGGCCAAAATTGAAGTAGCCGTGCTTGTCCATGGGTGTCGTGACAAGATAAGCGATATCTATTGGGTCGTAATCCTTTGCAAACTCCCTGACAATTCTTGGGACATCATGGTAGAGATTTGGCCTGAAAACACATGGTCCAAGTTCCTTGCTGGTTTTTCTTACTGGTCGGTAGAGAAAACCGCTTGACCACTCGAACACCTCTCCATTTGGATCTGCTTTGAGAAACTCGTAGTGTGCAAGGTCAATGAACGTCCCCACTTTAACGTAATCAAGCTCATCCTTTCTCCTTGCGAGGTATTTGTCTATTATAAGTGCTGCATTTGCAGCTCCTCCAAGTTCAATGTGCATCCCGCTCTCTACAAGCCCTGCCGCTTCTTCTGGACTGATAAGCTTTTTTTCATATTCTTCTCTGTAGTTCATTCTGTCACACCTCTTCATTTGAAAATTGTGGATAAGATTTAACGTTTTCGAAATTAAATATAGCTCTGATTAATTTTTCAGGAAGCAGAAGGGCATAAAAATTTTATCGTACAAAATTTTAAAATATTAAGATTTTCCCCACTTCTTCTCCCAGTATTCTTTTATAACTTCCAATGCCACCAGCTTTTCACCGCTCAAAAACCTGATACATGCTCCTCCAGCAGTTGATACGTGACTGAATTTATCTGAAAGGCCAAACAAGCGTGCTGCGGAAGCTATATGCCCCCCGCCTACCACCGAGTAACCAGCCTTTGTTGCTGACCTCAAAACTTCATAAGTTCCAAGAGAGAAACGTTCATCCTCGAAAACTCCTGCAGGACCGTTCAAAACCACGTAATCGTACTCCGGGAGTAGTTCAGAAATCATGTTGACAGTTTCAAGTCCAATATCCATTATTCTGTATTTGCCATCAAACTTCTCAAGCGGGATGTCCTCTCTGACCCCATCTTTCTCAACCCCGAAATCAATCGGGAGAATGATCTTTTCTGAGTATTTTTTGAGAATTGCACTCATCTCGCCATCCTTTACGTCTTCCTTGTTATCCTCCACGACCTTTCTGTTCACTTCTCCTATGTCGAAACCTTTCAGCATCAGGAAGTAGTTTGCAACAACACCGGTGAGAATGACCTTATCAGCAATCCCGTTTTCCAGCACGTTTTTAAGAACCTTTACGGAATCCTTGATTTTGGCCCCTCCGAGAACAAAAGCTTTCCTTCCCTTGCCTCTGAGCGGTTTGCTGAGAGCGGTTACTTCACTCTCCACATGCTTTCCGACAACAGACGGCAGAACGGGGACAAAGCCTACAAGGGATGCGTGACTTCTGTGTGATGCTGAGAAGGCGTCATTGACAAAGAAGTCAAAGGCTTTGCTGAGCCTCTTCACCAGGTGGCATTCCGCATGCTCCTCGGCACTTCTGTTTAACTGCTCCTCAGAATAAAATCTCACGTTTTCCAGCAGAATTATGTCTCCATCCTCCATCTCTTTTATTTTCCTGAGTACAGTTCTGCTGAAAATTTCATCTATGTATTCAACCCTTTTTCCAAGCAATTTTGAAAGAGTTGATGCATGACTTTCAAGGGTTGTGAAGTCTTTCTTCCCGGGTCTGCTTTGATGTGCCAGCAGAACGAGCTTTGACTCTTCAAGAGCCTCAATTGTTGGAATGTGGCTCTCAAATCTGCTTGTATCAAGGATCGTTGAATTCACGATTGGAGCGTTGAAGTCTACCCTCAGCAGGATGTGCTTTCCTTTGTAGGATATGTCATCCAGTGTTGGAAGACCGTCAATCATCGATTCAACTCTGGGGCAGAAGATAAAAATTTTCTGAAAATTTTAATTTACTCGAACTGAGTTGCATCATGGAAATAACGGACATTGATGGAGTCTTCTGCAGTGGATTAAAAGAGGGAAGGTACGGACTCGGGCTTGTGAAGGTAAAGGGAAGTGTGGCAGGTGTTTTCACACAAAACAGAATCAGAGCTGCGCCGGTTATTGTCTGTGAGGAAAATATCAGGGAAGGGATGGTTGAGGGTATCATAGTTAACAGCGGTAATGCCAACGCATACACCGGTGAGCAGGGATTGAAGGATGCTGAAGAAATGTGCAAAATTGCTGCAAACCTTTTGGGATGTGAGGAGAAGAGAGTGGCTGTGGCGTCTACTGGAGTTATAGGTAGAAGACTGGACATGGAGTGGATAAGGAGAAAAGCGCCGGAAGTTTATTCATCTCTTGGAAATGCTCCGGAGAACGCTCACAGATTTGCAAGGGCAATTATCACCACGGACCGGTTTGTTAAAAAAGCTCACTCCGAGAGAGCGGGAATAGCTGCAGTTGCCAAGGGGGCAGGAATGATCGCTCCAAACATGGCAACAATGCTCTGCTTTGCATTCACATCAGCAAAATTTGAAAGTGGGGAGCTTTATGAAATGCTCAAAAATGCTGTTGACAGCACTTTCAACAGGCTGATTGTTGATGGAGACACCTCAACCAACGATACAGTTCTGCTTGTCTCTACTGGTAGAGAGAAGGTGGACAGAGATGTTTTTGAGCATGAGCTGCATTCGGTGCTGTACAGCATAGCAAAGCAGATTGCGAGAGATGGTGAGGGCGCTACAAAGGTTTTCGAGGTTCATGTTGAGGGTGGAAAGAGTGATGATGATGCAAATCTGATTGCCAGAGCAGTTGCAAGCTCTTTACTTGTTAAAACAGCAATATTTGGCTGCGATCCGAACTGGGGAAGAATAATTGCCGCTGCTGGCTACAGCGGGGCGGATGTGGATGAAAGAATAACGCTCAGCCTCTCTGATGGGAGTGAGGAAATATTTCTCGTGGATTCTGGAAGACCTTTGGGAACGGAGGAACAGGCGAGAAGGCTGATGCAGAACTCGGAAAACCTCATCATAAAACTAAGGCTTGAAAAAGGGGCTGGAAGGGGATTTGCCATAGGCTGTGATCTAACATATGATTACGTAAAGATAAACGCTGAATACACGACTTAAAGCTCTATTAGATGCGTTTCCTTGACGACATTCAGCACGAGCATCGTGTAAGTCTTGAGAACTCTCTCCATCCCTGCTATTCTTTTTACAAACGCATTCAGACTGTCTCTGTCCCTGAATTTGGCCACAACTATGATGTCATAATCACCCGTTACGTCATAAACAGCTGTCACGTTCTTCTCATTTGCAATCTCCTTTTCGATCTCCATCAGATATCCTCCCTCCGCGGTAATGCCTATAATCGCTATGAGGTCGTATCCGAGCAGTGAGTAGTCGATGACGGGAATGAACTTCTTTATCAGCCCAATTTTCCTCATCTTGTTTATTCTGTTGTAAACAGTCCCTTCAGCAACTCCCACCTTCTCTGATATTTCTTTCAGACTCTTCCTCGCATCTTCCTGCAGTTCCTTCAGAATTTTAATGTCAACATCATCAATTTTTACCATTGAAGGCACTTATCTGAAAAATTTTTAAAGTTTTTGTGGATACAGGTATTGAGGGAAAAGCTTTAATCAACTTTCACCCTAAATAACTTTTGCGATGCTTGACGGCAGACTTAGAGAGGCTTTGAGAATCGCTGGAATTGAAGAACTGACGGAATTGCAGTTAGAAGCCTATAAAAAAATTCTGGACGGGAAAGATGTTCTAATCATTGCACCTACCGGCAGCGGTAAGACTGAGGCTGCGATAATTCCCATATTTGAGAAAATTATCAGAACGGGTATCACGGAAGGAATTCTGGCGATTTACATCACCCCGCTGAGAGCTCTGAACAGGGACATGCTGAGAAGGATAAGGGGTATTGCGGAGTTCCTTGGCATTGAAATTGATGTCAGACACGGCGATACTCCCGAATCTCAGAGGGCAAGGCAGTCAAAAAGACCGCCGCATCTTTTAATAACAACTCCAGAAACTTTTCAGATTCTTTTCCTTGGCAGAAACCTGAGGAAGGCATTGAGAAATGTCAGATATGTTGTCATCGATGAAATCCACGAGCTAATCGATAGCGAGAGGGGTGTTCAGCTAAGCGTGGCTCTTGAAAGGTTGAGAGAAATCACGAGATTCCAGACTGTTGCTCTTTCTGCAACTGTCAGTAAACCTGAGATCGTTTCGAGGTTTGTTGGGGCTAAAACGGAGGTTCTGGAATGGAGAACTGATAAGGAGTATGAGATCTCCGTTGTGAAACCTGATCCGGACATCGAGCTTGCTGCTGAGATGAATGTAGATGCGGAAATAGCTGGGGGGCTTAAGTTCATTGCCGAAGCTGTAAAGCAACAGGGTCCAGCCCTGATTTTTGTAAATACACGCCAGACTGCTGAGGCGCTTGGTGTGAAGCTCAAGAAGCTGATTAATGTGGAGGTGCATCACGGAAGTCTTTCGAGAGAGGCGAGAGTTGAGGCGGAGGAAAAGTTTGCAAGAGGGGAACTTGATGCATTGATCTGTACTTCCTCAATGGAGCTTGGAATAGATATCGGGCATGTCAATCTTGTTATACAGTACAACAGCCCGAGACAGGCTGTAAGGTTACTGCAAAGAGTTGGTAGGAGCGGACACGGCCTGGGAAGAGTTTCCAGAGGATATGTGGTTGCAGAAAGCTTTGATGATATTCTTGAGTCAGCAGTAATAAAAAGAAGAGCCAGAGAAGGCTTTCTGGAGGATCCTGAAATACACTTCAAAAGCCTTGATGTTCTTGCAAACCAGATATGTGCCCTCGCCCTTGAATACGGCAGAATTGATGCTGAGAGGGCTTACAGGATAGTCAGGAGAGCCTTTCCATACAGGAATCTGAGCTTTGAGGAGTTTGAAGAAATCTGCAGATTTCTTGTCAGCATAGGAAAAATATTCTACGATGAAGGGGAAATTGCTGCAAGAAGAAACACGAGAAAGTACTTCTACGAGAACATTTCCATGATTCCTGATGAGAAGCGATACAGGGTTGTTGATATTTCCTCCGGAAGAACGATTGGGTCTCTGGACGAGAGCTTTCTCTCAACTTTTAGCGGAGAGATTTTTGCGATGAAAGGGGAGCTATGGAGGGTTCTTAGCGTTGATGATGTTGTCAGAGTTGAACCGGTTTCTGTTGAAGGAGAAATACCATCCTGGGTTGGAGAGGAAATCCCTGTACCGTTTGAGGTTGCACAGGAAGTCGGGATGCTTAGAAGCTGGCTGGCAGGGATTATAAGGGCGAAAGGGGAGAGGGCTTCTGTTATGGCGCTGGATGTTGATGGAGATGTGGGCGTGGTGGTTAAAACTCTGAAGGAGCACATTGAAAAGGGATTTGCGGTTCCTTCAGACACCCATGTGACCATTGAAGGGTCTGAAAATGCGGTGGTGGTCAACGCGTGCTTCGGACATAAGGTAAACGAAACTCTTGGCAGAATCCTCGCTTTACTCCTTACCGCGAGAAAAGGTAGCAGTGTTGCAGTTGAAGTCGACCCTTACAGAATCAGGCTTACTCCGGCAAAGCCTCAGGAGGTTGAGAACATAATTAGGAGCATTAATCCTGATTCTGTTGAATCTCTTGCTGAAAGGGCAGTTTTTGACACGAAACTCATGCAGTGGAAGGTTGTTAATGCGGCCAGAAAGTTTGGTTTTCTCTCCAAGGATGATGAGCTGAGCAGGATTAACGTGAGAAACCTTGTTGTGAAGCTGAAGGAAACGCCCATTTACAGGGAAGCTCTCAGAGAGATTTTTGTTGAGAAGATGGATGTTGAGAGAACTGCTGAAATCATAGAAAAAATTCAGAACGGTGAGATTGAGCTTTCCGTTTACAGTGAACTGAGTCCAATCAGTCTTGCTGCAAGACAGAGGGTGGCAGACATACTTGCGGTGAAGTCGAGTGAGGCACTTCTTAAGGCTTTCAGAGAGAGACTTGAGAAAGAGGTTGTAAGAATTTACTGTCTCAACTGCAGGGCGAGCTATACTGAGATGGTGGGGAGATTTGAAGGATTCACATGCATAAGATGCGGTTCGAGGATGATTGCGGTTTTTAACGCAAGGAGAGATGTTAAGGAGTTCAGCAAAAACGAGCTTTTCAAACTGGCAAATCTTGTTATGGGGTACGGAAAAAGAGCGGTTTACGCTCTCTCAACTTACGGAATAGGGCCTGAAACCGCGGCAAGAATTTTGTCAAGGTTCTTCCCAACAGAAGAGGATTTCTTCAAAGCCCTGATCGAGGCTGAGAGAAACTACGTCAGGACAAGAAAGTTCTGGAGTTAATTTTGCCTTTTCAAGAATGCGTATAATACAAACCTTTAAAACCCGGAAAACAAGTTGAGTTGTGAGAGCAGAAATCGAGATTGAAGGGATTGATGATGCCATATTTAAAAGCATAAAGCAGGAGGAAAAGGGATCGGTAAGCAGGGCAAAGGTTTATCAATCCGGGGAAAAGCTGGTATTAGAAATTGAAGCTGAAGAAATTTCAGATTTAAGAGCAGCCGTAAATTCCTGGCTGCGACTAATCAAGATGTGTGTAGAAGTTGAAGAGGTGTTGAAAAATGGGTGAACTTCCCCCGCAAGTTCAGAATCTTGTTGCACAGCTTCAGCAGCTGCAGCAGCAGTTGCAGGTTGTAATCACACAGAGGGCACAGGTCGAGGCTTTGCTTAGGGATGCTGAGCAGGCTTTAGAGGAGCTTCAGAAAGTTGAAGACGATACGCCTGTTTACAAGGCTGTAGGCAACGTGCTTGTTAAGGAGAAGAAAGAGGACGTGATAAAGGAGCTTACCGAGAAAAAAGAGACTTACGAGATAAGAATAAAAACTCTGCAAAGGCAGGAGGAGAAGTTGAGGGAAAGATTTGCCGAGACTCAGCAGAAGCTGCAGAATCTGCTCAGTCCCCGGGCAGGATAACATCGAGAATTCTTGAGAGCAATTTTTTATCAATTTCCCTGCTTATCCTCAAAAATTTTCCCTCGAAAGCGATGAAACCCCTTTCGAATCTCCAAGCGGTTTTGAACGGGTGAAGTTTAACCTTATCCCCACCAAATTGCTCGAGGTTGAGTGGTTTGATGTCTTTTTCGAGCTTTACCGTGAATGAAAGATCATCTCCCACAGCTATGACATTCTCATAAATTTTTCTCATTTCCGTCTGCAGTTCCCAGGGCCTCCAGTCTTTCTCGTTGGCCTTTTCGTAGAGCTTCAGTATGAGCTCCTTCATGCCACCTCTGCCACAGCAGTTTTAAAGTCCTTTTCCATCTCTCTATGTGAATCTTTGCAGAGAATGCTACAACATTATCGGCAAGGGAACAATCGCTGAAAACTGCGAGGCATGCTGCAATGCATTTGAAAGAGTTGAGGAGTTTGCAGATGAGATTGTGAAGGCTACTGGCGTTTATGAGTTTGAAACCTTTAAAGTGGGAAGCAAGTCGTGGGGAAGTTTGAAGGCTTTGCAGGAATATCTGGAATTGAAGGGGATTGATTACAAAATTAAGCAGAATTTCAATGCAAAGCTGGCTCTGGCCATAGAGAAAAGGACAGGAAAGAAGAGAAGTCCTGATCCAGACATAAACATACTTTTCGATCTCGAAACATTCAGGTTTGAGCTACAGATAAGGCCGGTTTACATCTACGGAAGATATCTGAAGAGAGTTAGGCACATCTCGCAGACGAGGTGGCTTTGCGGTTACTGCGAGGGCAGAGGGTGCGAGATATGCAATTTTACGGGAAAGAAGTACGTCTCTTCGGTTGAAGAGCTGATCGCCATACCGGCAATTGAACTCTTCAGGGCAAGGGATGCAAAGCTTCATGGAGCGGGGAGAGAGGACGTTGATGCGAGGATGCTTGGCACAGGAAGGCCGTTTGTTCTCGAAGTAATCGAACCGAGGAGGAGATTTGTTGATCTGAAAGAGCTTGAGAGAGCAGTAAATTCACAGAGGTGGATTGCCGTTCGTGAACTTGAATATGCGGATTCCGAGAAAGTAAACGAGGTGAAAATGGAAAGGTACAGAAAGAAGTATAGAGCAAAGATAGTTTTTGAAGAGGAAGTGGACAGGGAGAAGCTTGTTAAGGCACTTGAAAGTCTGAAGGGAGAGATAAGGCAGAGAACTCCCGTTAGAGTATCGCACAGAAGGTCGGACAGAGTAAGGATACGCAGACTCTTTGAAACAAGGCTAATCCACCACACGGGCAGAGCAGCAGTTGTGGAGTTTGAGGCTGAGGCAGGACTTTACATCAAAGAGCTCGTGAGCGGTGACAGTGGAAGAACAGCACCAAGTTTGTCGGAAAAAATAGGAATTCCTGCCAGGGTGGAAAGGCTGGATGTTATTGCTGTTCTTTAGCTCACATCAATTAACCTGTAATTCCGGGTACCCAGACCAAACTCTTCAGCGTAATCGAGCATTCCTTCAACGTCCGTCCAGTCCCAGAATTTCCTGTGGTTAAGCAAAGCACCGCTGAGATTTTCAGCTTCCCTGTAAAGGTCAACACTCGCTCTGTCAATCGCAACAACATCCTTGGATGCCATTATTCCCAGATCCGGAACCACCGGTATATCGCTGTAAGGATGGCAGTCGCAGTGTGGAGTTATGTCCAGCAGAAAGTTTAGATAGGCAAAATTACTCTGCACCTCAAAAACACCCTTCGCGCACTCCACAATCCTTTCAGAAACGTCTCTGCCAAAAACCCAGAAAGTTTTGACTGCATCATCCCTGCAAGCTTCCGAACAACCGAGGCACTTGACACACCTTTCCCTGTTAATTTGATAGTCCACGATAGCATTGCCGGGGCAGATTCTGACACACTCGTCGCACCTGGTGCACCTTTCCTGATCAATTCTGGGGTAATCAGAGAGGTGAATGTCAAATTTTGACGGTTTTGCAACACAGCCAACTCCCACGTTCTTTATACTCCCTCCAACTCCCGCCTGCATGTGAAGCTTGAAATGCGTGCAGCAAATGACCGCATCACTTTCTGCAATTGCTTTTGCAACCTTTACTGACCTGATATGCTTCCCGCTTACAGGCACCTCAATGTAGTCGAATCCAAGCAGACCGTCAGCAATGATTATGGGGGCTTTTAGGGTTTGTGGTGTGTAACCGTTCTCCTCTGCTATGTTTATTCTTCCCACAGCAGTGCATCTCGCCCTCAACATCCCCAAACCGGTGGTTTCGGTAACAAAGGGCTTTCCACCAGCCTCAATAACTTTCTCCACAACTGCCCTTATGAACACGCTTCTGAGCGTTCTTGTTGTTCCCCTGTCTCCAAAATGAGTCTTAACAGCAACGATATCACCCTTAGAAAATATGTCGAGAATTCCGCTCTCATCTATCAGCTTTCCGAGCTTTTTCACAGCACTCAGGTCAGGCTGATACCATTTGCCGGGATCGGTAACTTCAGCCCTTGCATTTGTGTAAAAAACGTCTTTCATATACTTTCTTTAAGGATTCTCCTAATTATTTCTTTTGCCTCTTCAGCGTTGAACTCACTTTTATCGAGTGGAATTGAAGATTTTATGATTCTGACCTTACCATCTTCTCTTGTTTCTATTATTGTAGGGAAATACATTGATATCGAAACCTCAACAGTTTTTTCATGTGCATCCTTTATCAGTGTGAAAATACCGCTCGACCTCTCTTTCTCTATTCTCACAAGCAATGCTCTCAGGAAGTGGAGGATTCTCTGGGGGGTGTGGTAAACAAGCAAACCTGAAATGGAGTCCATCACCAGCAGGTACTTTCCCTCAATGCTGTCAAGGACTTTGTTTATCGCTAAACTCACCTCGTTGAGGTTTAGAGGGTTGGAGACTATTATATCTCTTTCCTCCTCAGACTCCTTTTTCCCCCAGGTGTATGTGTCTATAATCCAAATGTTTTTTCTTCCAAGCCTTTTTCTTACAAAATATGCGCTGGAAAGAGTTGTGACCCAGACAACATTGTCAAATTCAACTGCAATCTCTTCGAGGTACTTCCTTTTACCCGTCCCCGGTGGACCAATGATGAGTATGTGTGTCATTTGAATTCCTCTCTTCAGGTAGTGAATCCTCCAGTTAAGTTTTAAACTTTTACGCTTTTAAAGTTATCTAATGAAAGATGTTCTGCTCACACCTGAGAAGGCTGCAGTGGTGGGAAATACCGCTGTAATAGCCGACCTTCATCTTGGGTTTGAAAACGTTCTTCAGGAGAGGGGTTATGCTTTACCCAGATTGCAGCTCAAGGAGATAAAAAAGCAGGTTAAAAATATTGTTGAAAAATATGATATCAGTAAAATTGTAATTGCGGGCGATCTCAAGCATGAATTCAGCAAGAATCTGCCGTATGAGTGGGAAGATGTTAGGGAGTTTATAGAATCCGTTGAAGTTAAGCTTGAGGTTGTTAGGGGGAACCACGACAACTATTTGGCCGCTATTCTTGCTGATTACGGGATTGAGCTTAAGGAGAAGGTGAACGTTGGAGATTTTACTGTAGTTCACGGTCACAGGGAGTTTGATGGGGAGAAAATAATAATGGGTCACGAACATCCTGCGGTGAAGATAAGGGTGAGAGGAGCGCTTTATTCCTTCCCCTGCTATCTTGTCGCGGATAGCAGCAAAATCGTTCTTCCAGCTTTTTCCCCTCTCATGGCGGGCAGTGATGTTTTGCAGGGGAACTTTCTTTCTCCAATTCTCCAGAAGGCGAAAAAAATTGAGGTTTATGCGGTTGAGGAGGATGTTGTCTATCTCGGAAGCGTTGAGGACTTGAAAAAGGTCTTGTAGCTATTCAGGGACATCAAGTCCTATGGTTTTTCTGTATCTCATTCCCGGAAAGCTAATTTTTTCAATGGCTGTATAAGCTTTGCTCCTCGCCTCCTCAACAGTCGCCCCTTTTCCAACTACAGTCAGAACTCTTCCACCGGTTGTAACGAATCCGTTTGTCCTGGCAATTCCATTTGCGTAGATGATTGCATCCTTCATCGCATCCTCTAAGCCAGTTACTGGCTGGCTGGTGTAGTGATCAGCTGGATAACCAGGTTTTAACCCCTCTCTACCTTTCAGGGCTCCACTGACAGCACAAACGGCAACGCAGCAGTCATTGCTGAACTCCACATCCACTTCATCGAGCCTGCCCTCAACAATCGCCATAGATATTTCTGCGATGTCACTCTTCAGCCTTGGAAGCTTTGCTTCAGCTCCGGGATCGCAGTCTCTCACGTTAATCTCAAGAACCTTTGGAATCAGCTCTCCTCCCTCTTCAACGAGCATGATAACTGGATAAAGTACACCCCTGAACACCTTACCTTCAATTTCTCTGAACTTCTTTATCACCGGTTCCACAACCATTTCCATTATTCTCTCTTCTATTTCTTTGTCAACATCTGGATGTGGACTCACCGCCCCCATTCCGCCGGTGTTCGGGTTAACCAGCTTTCCCTCTTTGAAAAGCTGCTCTATCTGAGCTTTTGTGTAGAACTTCCTCGTCAGACCAATGTAAAAATCTCTCAATCCCTCCATATCGTCGCTGTCAAATGCCCTCTTGTAGTCCTTTGCGTGTCCGAAAGGCTTTACAGTTTTTCCATCAGTTATTGCCGTGAAAGCCACCTCAATACCCCTTAACCTCTCCTCAATTACTATCCTGTCTCCCGCTTCGCCGAACTTTCTCTGAATCATTATTTCTTCAACAGCCCTCAAAGCCTCTTCAACAGAGTCGCAGACGTAAACACCCTTTCCCGCTGCAAGCCCGTCTGCCTTAACGACTATTCCGTTGTCAAATTTCTCTTTTATATACTCCTTTGCCTCCTCCGGGTCATCAAAGTTGGCGTATTCAGGGATTGGAACTCCTATTTTCTTTAAAAAATCCTTTGCCCAGCACTTACTTGCTTCCAGAATCGTTGCATCTTTCTCCGGCCCAACTGCTGGAATTCCCTCCTCCTCAAGCCTGTCAACTATTCCAAGACTCAACGGCTCTTCAGGTCCTATGAAGGCGAGATCAACCTCATGTTTCTTTGCAAAATTTACTATTTCATTTATTGCCCTGATGGAGGATATGCTCCTGCCATTGAGTTTTGCAATCCTGCACTTTTCGAAAAATTCGCTACCTCCATTCCCGGGAGCCACATATACTTCTTTAACATGCTTGCTTCTGGAGAAAGCGTGAGCTATTGCATTCCCCCTTCCTCCAGCATCAACTACAAGAACCTTCATAGTGCATTTTATCTCGTTGATTATATTCCGTTTTCGGTCATTAAAATCGGAGAATAATTAGTATCCTTTTTTCGTTACAAATTCTACTCGTGTAAAAATGACAAAGCTTAAATACGAGTCGTAAGGCTTTCGAATGTCTTTAAAGGTTTGAAGTTTGGTCAGGGTGGTTACTATGGATAGGACAGAAATTCTTGAAAAAATTAAACAGGCAGAGATTAAAGTTGAGGAAGCTATCAGGGCTGCAGAGGAGGAAAAGAAAAACAAAATTCTTGAGGCTAAATTGAAAGCAAGAGAAATTGTTGAGAGCGCTGAGGCCGAAGCGGCAAAAGTCAGAGAAGATATACTTAACAAAGTAAAAGCAGAAATAGAGAGTGAGAAAGAGGAGATAAAGAAAAAGAAAGCAAAGGAAATAGAAGATTTCGAGAAGAGAGGTAAGGCAAACATAATGAAGGCTGTCGATTTTCTCTATAATGAGTTTATAGGGATGATCGGACATGCTTAAGCCGGAAAAGATGGTTAAAATTTCAGTAGTGGGGCCAAGAGAACAGCTTGAATACGCATCTGAAATCCTTTACAAAGTAAATCTCCTCCACATTGAAGATCCGAAAGAGGCAGAATACTTCAGAATTGGTGAACCGCTTGAAAAGGCATCTCTGATCTCACGCAGTTTGGTGCAGCTTAGAAGTTACATATCTTACCTGAAAATTGATCCGAGCAGAATCGTTCCAAAGAGGAAATACAAATCAAAAGAAATTGAAGAAGTGCTCAGCAAGAAGCTTGAAGAATACCAGGAGCAAATTGGGAGAAAAATTGAGGAGAAAAGAAGCATTGATGAAAGAATTCGTGGACTGGAAGAGGAGCTGAGAGTAATCGTGCCTTTAAAGGTTCTTGGAATACCTTCCAGACTTCTGATGGGCTACAAGAACCTGAGATGCTTTGTTGGATTTGTCAAAGAAAATCCGGTTGGAGAGTTGAGCAAGATAACAAACCTGTTTGATGCGGTGGTCAAGGAGTACGATAAAGAACTGCTGGTTGCAATTTTTGTGAAGGCTGAGTATGGTGATGATTTCTTCAGAACACTTCAGGCATTCGGATACAGAGAACTCCATGTTCCTGACGTTGATGACTACGATGCAAGAATCAGGGAGATTGTAAGAGAAAAGGAGGAGCTTTTGAACAGGAAGAAACAGCTCGAGAAAGAAATTGAAGAGATCAAGGTGAAGGAAGCCGAGCTGTTGCTTACAATTGAGGAGTATCTCAGCACCGAACTCGACAAGTCCGAGCTTCCATTAAAGGCACTTTTTTCGAAGTACACATTCGTAATCGTTGGTTATGTTCCAGCAAAGCAACTGGATAAATTCAAAAATGAAGTTGAAAGGAATGGCAAAATCGTCGTTGAAGTGATTGAGGATGAAGAAGACAACCCACCAACAAAACTCAGCAACCCTGCAGTAGTGAGGGACTATGAACTCCTCACAACCACCTACGCAACGCCAAAATACAAAGAAATTGACCCGACACCGATAATGGCAATCTTTTTCACGATATTCTTCGGAATGATGCTCGGAGATATGGGTTACGGTCTTCTCATATTAGTGCTTGCACTCTATCTCAAAACAATTTTCAAGACGGAAGGGTGGCAGAAACTGCTGAACATTGCACTCTACTGCGGTATCTCTTCCATCATCTTCGGTTTTATCTACGGGGAGTTCTTTGGACCCTTCATAATTCCCGGAATGAAAAAGCCTTCTGAGATACACTTCCTCGGAGATATTCTTGCGGCACTCTACTCGTTCAATCACCACCACCCGCTGTTTGACAGAGTGGAAGAGTTCGGTGTCAAGGCACTGCTTTTCATAGTTCTTGTGATCGGTATGTTCAAAATGCTCTGGGGCTTTGCACTTGGCTTCTACAACGTTTACGTTGAGCATGGTATGAAGGAAGCTGTTTACGAAAAGGGTTGCTGGTTCATCGGAGTTCTTGGCCTGGTGATGCTCATACTGGGATTCAGCTATAACCTCGGAATTTTCACGTCCCCGCCAGAGGAGGGCTTTGGAAGGCTACTTCCGGAAAACCTCTATGTGCTGGGAAGCTACACGGTTGAGGATGGAAGAGCGGTTCCATTACCAATTCCGGGTCTCGTGGATGGATGGCAGGCAGGAGTTAACATCTTCTACCTACTCGCACTGCCATTGCTAATCATCTGGTTCGTGATATTCCTAAAGGCAGAAATACCGAAGATGGGAATCTTTGGAATCATAATGGCAGTGGAGCTGCTGACTTGGTTCGGACAGATTATAAGCTATGCCCGATTGCTTGCCATCGGCCTGTCTTCGGTTTACATTGCATTTGTCATAAACTATCTCAGCGTCAAAATAGGAACACCACCTGGAATGGCTTTGCTGCCTGTTGCAATAATCCTGCTGCTGATAGGACATGCAGGAAATCTGCTGCTTGGAATACTTGATCCAGGATTACAGTCATTACGATTGCACTACGTGGAGTTCTTTACCAAGTTTTTTGAGGGTGGAGGAAAGGAGTACTCTCCATTTGGGAGAGTCAAAAAGTTTTTGGAGGATTGAAGGAGGTGAGTAGAATGGTTGAAGCCCTGATAAGTGATGAAGCGTTCATAAAGGGATGTGCAGCTATAGGAGCCGGACTTGCTGTAGGTTTGGCAGGCATTGGAGCTGGAGCTGGTGAAAGCGGTATTGGTGCTGCTGCTGTTGGAGCAATCGCAGAGGACAGAGGTTTCCTTGGTCTTGGTCTGCTGTTTACAGTGATTCCTGAGACCATTGTTATATTCGGTCTCGTCATTAGCTTCATACTGATGTTCGCCTACGGGTAAATGATTGGAGAAAAGTTTGTCCAAAAAATCGCAAGGAGGATTGCGACGGAAAAGAATATAGAGAGGTTCGTCAAGTACTACTGGATAGTTTCGACGTTTAGACTATCGCTTGGCGCTTCAATAGCGCTCCTAATATTATTTTTTGGATACAGGTTTGAGGATACTGTGAAGTGGATCGACATACTGTTAGGAGGTGAGTAGAATGGTTGAAGCCCTGATAAGTGATGAAGCGTTCATAAAGGGATGCGCAGCTATAGGAGCCGGACTTGCTGTAGGTTTGGCAGGCATTGGAGCTGGAGCTGGTGAAAGCGGTATTGGTGCTGCTGCTGTTGGAGCAATCGCAGAGGACAGAGGTTTCCTTGGTCTTGGTCTGCTGTTTACAGTGATTCCTGAGACCATTGTTATATTCGGTCTCGTCATTAGCTTCATACTGATGTTCGCCTACGGGTGAAGGAAATGCCCCTTGAGCCAGTACTGGAGGAGATACAAAAAAGAGGAGAAGAGACGGTAAAGAAAATAAAAGAAGAAACAGTAAAAGAGACTGAGAAAATAATAGAAGAAGCCAGAAGGGAGGCGGAGGAGATTCTTAGAAGGGCAAGGTATGAAGCAGAGAAGGATGGTGAGGCACTCAGAAAACAGGAACTGTCTGCCGTTACACTTGAAATGAAAAGATTGCTTCTGAACAAGCAGAAAGAGATAGTAGAGCAGGTTTTTGATCTGCTCAGGCAAAAAGTGCAGCAGATGGACGAAGGAACAAGAAAGGAGATCATTAAAAAAATGCTGAGCAAAAATGCCACATCGGGTATGGTAGTGTATTCAAGAAAAGAGGATGAGAAGATTGTGAAAGATGCTGTTGGAGAGCTGAACCTCAATCTCAGCTATGGAGGAAACATCGAATGTATTGGTGGAATTGTGCTTGAAGACCCCAGCGGGGAAATAAGGATCAACCTTACATTTGATGAAATGTTGAATCAGGTTTACGAGCAAAAGCTGGCTGAAACCTCGAAGGTATTGTTCGGGTGATTTCAATGATTTCGAGGACGAAGGCTGCCTATGCTTACATAGTTGCCAGAACAAAAGTGATGAAAAGCAAACTGCTGAAAGCAGAAGATTTCAGAAAACTCCTGAACATGTCGTTTGATGAAATAGTAAGGTTCTTGGAAGAGACAGAGTACAGGAAAGAAATTGATGAGGTTGGCTACAGATATTCAGGCCCCCGTCTGCTTGATTACGCTTTGGCTTCAAACCTTGCGAGAACTTACAGGAAGATACTTCAGGTCTCCTTTGGTGAGGCAAAGGACCTCATCAGGGAGTATTTAAAAAGATGGGATGTATGGAATGTTATCAACATAATTAGAGGCAAGAATGCTGGTGTGATGCCAGAGCTAATTGAGGAAACCCTCGTTCCTGCAGGAGAGTTCAGTGTGGAATACCTGAAATCTCTTATGGTTAAGGAAGTGGATGAAATAGTAAAGGAGATGGAGGGAACACCTTATTACGAAGCTCTGTCCAAAATTGGTTCAGCTCCATTGAACATGGTTGAAGATGAGATGTACAAAGCTTACTACAGAAAATTGGTTGAGATGCCTGCAAGGGAATTCGAGACCAAGCTCTTTGTGAACTTCATAAAAATGGAAATTGACATAAAAAACATTAAGACAATTCTCAGACTGAAGATTCAGGGTGCATCAATAGATGAGATTATGGAGAGGATAATACCCGGTGGATACGAGCTGACGGAGGATGAGGCAAGAAAGCTTGCTGCAATGTCATATGAAGAGATATCGAAATCCTTAGAAGGATACTGGTTCTGGAAAGAGGTTGAGAGCATCACCGAGGATCTTTCGGAGATAGAGGTGAAATTTGACAAGGCCTGGATATCAGCAATTGCGAAGAGGGCGAGCAATTATCCGCTTAGCATACTGCCAGTTCTGCAGTATATGGTTCTTAAGAAGGTCGAGGTTGACAATCTAAGAGTCCTCGGGTGGGGTAAATACTACGGCCTGCCTAATGATGAGATTGAGAGGCAGATGGTGATATTATGAAGAAGCTGGCGGTGATTGGAGATCCAGATTTCACAATCGGTTTCTTGCTTGCAGGGATCACGGATATATACGAAGTGACAAGTGACGAGGAAATAAGTAAGGCTGTAGAGGATGTTTTAAGGAGAGATGATGTTGGTGTCGTGATTATTAAGCAGGAGTATTTGAGAAAGCTTCCTCCGGTTTTGAGGAGGGAGATTGAAGAGAAAGTTGTTCCTACCTTTGTTTCTGTTGGAGGAACCGGAGGTGTGGAGGAGCTTAGGGAGAAAATAAGAAAGGCGATAGGTGTTGACCTATGGAAGTGAAGGAAGCTGGATATGTGGGAGAAATTTATAGAATTTCCGGACCCCTTGTAGTTGCAGAGGGACTCAGGGCAAGAATGTACGACCTCTGCAAGGTCGGTGAAGAGGGGTTGATGGGAGAAGTTGTGGGTTTAGTGGGACAGAAAGTTCTGATTCAGGTTTACGAGGATACAGCTGGTATAAAGCCGGGTGATAGGGTAGTTAATACCGGAATGCCACTCAGCGTAGAACTTGGACCAGGGTTGATAAGGAACATCTATGATGGTGTGCAGAGACCGCTGCCCGTGCTGAAGGATGTAAGTGGCGATTTCATTGGCAGAGGTATCGAGGCTCCGGGTTTAGACAGAAAGGCAAAGTGGGAGTTCAGACCACTGGTAAGGAAGGGGGAGAAGGTAAAACCCGGTGAAATCATCGGAACCGTTCAGGAAACGGATGTTGTGGAGCACAAGATCCTTGTTCCTCCAAACGTGAAGGAGGCGGTTATTACAGAGATTTACGAGGGTAGCTTTACCTTGGAGGACACGATAGCTGTTCTTGATGACGGCACTGAACTGAAACTCTACCACAAGTGGCCAGTGAGAATTCCGAGACCATACGTTGAAAAGCTCCCGCCAGTGGTGCCGCTCATCACCGGTCAGAGAATTCTCGACACATTCTTCCCCGTTGCAAAAGGTGGTACTGCAGCAATTCCCGGTCCATTTGGAAGCGGTAAAACTGTAACCCAGCATCAGCTGGCAAAGTGGAGTGATGCACACATTGTGGTTTACATTGGTTGCGGTGAGCGTGGAAATGAGATGACGGAAGTTCTCGAGGAGTTCCCTGAGCTTGAAGACCCGAGAACCGGAAAGCCATTGATGGAGAGAACTGTTCTGGTTGCAAACACATCCAACATGCCCGTAGCTGCAAGAGAGGCTTCGGTTTATACAGGAATTACAATTGCGGAGTACTTCAGGGACATGGGCTATGATGTTGCGGTTCAGGCAGACTCGACAAGCAGGTGGGCGGAGGCAATGAGAGAAATCTCTGGAAGACTTGAGGAGATGCCCGGTGAGGAAGGATATCCAGCCTACCTTGCTTCAAGACTTGCGGAGTTCTACGAGAGAGCCGGAAGAGTCAAGACGCTCGCAGGAAACGTAGGAAGTGTTACGGTTGTTGGTGCGGTTTCACCACCAGGTGGAGACTTCAGCGAGCCTGTTACCCAGAACACTCTCAGAATTGTAAAGGTCTTCTGGGCTCTGGATGCCAAGCTTGCTGCAAGAAGACACTTCCCGGCTATAAACTGGCTGCAGAGCTACAGCCTCTACATTGACACTCTGAAAGACTGGTTTGCGGAGAACGTGAGCGAGGAGTGGAACGAACTCAGGAGATGGGCAATGGAGGTGCTGCAGGAAGAGGCAAATCTCCAGGAAATTGTGCAGCTCGTTGGAAGTGATGCATTGCCAGAATCTCAGAGACTTCTGCTTGAAGTTGCCAGAATTATCAGGGAAGTTTATCTCGTCCAGTATGCTTACCATCCGGTCGACACTTACTGCAGTGTTGAAAAGCAGTATGACATGTTAAAGGCGATAAGGCAGTTAAACGACTGGTTCTTCAAGGCACTTGAGACAGGAAAGACAATCGACGAAATTACAGGAGTCGAAGGGCTTGAGGAGTTTGCCAGAGCAAAGTTTGAAGAGAACTACAAGCCCGTTATGGAGGCTGCACTGCAAAAGATTAAAAAGAATCTGATTGGAGAGTGATGAAAATGAAGGAGTATAAGACAATAACTCAGGTTGCAGGACCCCTTGTTTTTGTTGAGAAGACCGAGCCTGTAGCTTATGGAGAGCTTGTAACCATAACGCTTCCTGATGGAACAACGAGAAGAGGACAGGTTCTCGACACGTCCAAGGATGTCGTGGTTGTCCAGGTTTTTGAAGGTACGAGGGGAATTGATACCTCAAGCACGGTAAGGTTCATGGGAGACATTGTCAAGCTGAACTGTTCACAGGACATGCTCGGCAGGATTCTCAGCGGTTCCGGTGAGCCAATTGATGGTGGTCCGAAGATTGTTCCTGAGGAAAGGAGACCAATCATTGGTGCGGCAATTAACCCCTACGCCAGACAGTATCCAAGAGAGTTCATCCAGACAGGTATTTCAGCCATAGATGGAATGAACACGCTTGTCAGAGGGCAGAAACTGCCCATCTTCAGCGGTTCCGGTTTACCGCACAACGACATCGCTTTGCAGATTGCAAGACAGGCAAAGGTTCTCGGAGAGGCTGAGGAGTTCGCTGTTATATTCGCGGCTATGGGTATTACATATGAAGAGGCATACCAGTTCATGAAGGAGTTTGAGAGAACCGGTGCACTTGAGAGGGCGGTTGTGTTCCTCAATCTCGCCAACCATCCGGCTATTGAGAGATTGCTGACACCCAGAATGGCGCTGACAGCAGCAGAGTTCCTTGCCTACGAGTACGACCTGCATATTCTGGTTATTCTCACTGACATGACAAACTACTGTGAGGCTTTGAGAGAAATCTCTGCGGCAAGAGAAGAGGTTCCTGGAAGAAGAGGCTATCCGGGATACATGTACACTGACCTCGCCACAATATACGAAAGAGCTGGGAGAATCAGGGGAAGGAAGGGAACGATTACTCAGATGCCAATCCTTACAATGCCCGGTGACGACATCACCCACCCGATTCCTGACCTGACGGGTTACATTACGGAGGGACAGATAGTTCTCAGCAGAGAGCTGCATGCCAAGGGCATTTATCCACCAATCAACGTTCTGCCATCACTCAGCAGGTTGATGAAGGAAGGTATCGGTGAGGGCTACACCAGAGATGACCACCCGCAGTGGAACGACCAGATGTATGCTGCATACGCTGAAGGTGTTGATCTCAGAGGTCTTGTGGCAATTGTCGGTGAAGAGGCATTGTCGGAGAGGGACAGGCTCTTCCTGAAGTTTGCTGACGAGTTCGAGAGGAGATTTGTGCAGCAGGGAAGATATGAGGACAGAGACATCGAATACACACTCGATCTCGGATGGGAGCTTCTTTCAATGCTTCCTGAGAGAGAGCTAACAAAGGTGGAAAGGAAGTTCATTGAGAAGTACCACCCCAAGTACAGGAAAAAAGAGGCAGCTGAGGGGGCCTCCTGAAAAACATTTTTTAGAGGTGACACAGCATGGCAGAAATTCAACCGACTCGAATGGAACTCATAAAGCTCAGAAGAAGGATAAGGATGGCAATCAGAGGTCACGCACTGCTCAAGATGAAAAGAGATGGACTTATCATGGAATTCAGGCAGCTTCTGGAGGAGGCCAAGGAGGCTATAAGCGGGATGGTACAGAAATACGAGAAGGCTCAAAGCAAGCTTGTTCTGGCTATAGCTGTTGACGGAATTGTTGCTGTAAGGTCAATTGCACTATCATGCTGTCAGATACCCCCTGAGTTCAGCATAAAGAGGAAGAACATAATGGGTGTGGTTGTTCCGGTCATAAAGAGAGAACCGGTTAAGAAGAAGCCCACTGAGAGGGGCTACGGTGTTCTAAGCACAACCACGAGAGTTGATGAAGCTGTTGAGGCTTATGAGGAGCTTGTCGATGCGGTGTTAGAGGTTGCAGAAATAGAGACAACACTCAGAAGGCTCATTGAGGAGATTGAGAGAACAAAAAGAAGGGTCAACGCTCTTGAATACCGTGTCATTCCAACAATGGAGGAACTTGCAAAGTTCATCTCGTTCAAGCTCGAAGAGATGGATAGAGAGAACATCATAAGGTTGAAGAAGCTGAAAATAAAGAAGGGCAGGAAGTGAAGCTTTTTTCCTTTTTTAATCACAAGTTTCATAAACACTTCTGAGAAGTTTAGAAAAGCCGGGGTTGCAGAGAGGTACTGCGCCAGCCTTGAGAGCTGGTGCCTTTTTGGGCGCGTGGGTTCGAATCCCACCCCCGGCGTTTTATTGTTGCTTCATGTTTGCCTGACTAAAGCTCCTCAACGCCAAGGTACTTCATCGCTCTTTCCGGATTTACCTGGTAGGTGTGTATGACAGCAGAGACATCTTTGAACGTTCTTATTCCGTTGGACAGCATAAACTCCAGCACCCTCTTCCTCCTCTCAAGCTCCTCATTCAGCTCCCTCACGCTCCAACCCCTCTGCCTCCTTATCTCTTCCAGAGCTTTGGAAGTGCCGACCATCGAATGCTCA
>Ga0072500_119562_pt1 | contig 67655 bp, 72 predicted proteins | sample GBScelen77Swater_FD_63803 | JGI IMG/M metagenome (GOLD analysis project Ga0072500, IMG submission 63803) | Hot spring microbial communities from Great Boiling Spring, Nevada - cellulolytic enrichment S 77C v2 (version 2) | ecosystem: Environmental > Aquatic > Thermal springs > Hot (42-90C) ...
TAGGGCCTGGGGGGCCAGGCCCCGAGCCTGCTGGGGGAGAGCCCGCTCTCCCCATCGCAGGGTGCTACTTTAAACTTTCCTCACTGCCATCATAGATTCTCCTTCCACAAACATTGGGGTGTTTGTAAAAAGTGAGGGTGAAGGGCCCACTGCCCTCATAGGTTCCCTTTCCACCAAAGAAACCGAAGCCATCATCATCAGGGAGCCCACTGCCCTCCTAGGTTCCCTTTCCACCATGTTGGATGAAGCGGGCAACCCCATCACGGTGAGCCCAGTGCCCTCACAGGTTCCCCTCACATTTATATTTTAGCACAAACTCCTGAATTTGTAAACACTCTTGCAGCAAACTTCCAGTTGCCCCCAAATCCCTAGGGGGTTAACTGCAAATTTCAAGTTTGCACACTGTGCTAAAATTAAGAGGGAGGTAAAGGCACACGCTGGAGGTGTGCTACACAAATGGGTAAGAGATATTTTAGAGGGACTGTTGCTCCTTTACCCAAACCTGCGACAAAGCGAGAATTTGCAGCGATGCTATACAACTTGTTTGGGCTCACTATTCCCAGCATAGCAGTGTGTCCTGGACACTCAGCCCCTTTGGATGTTTTGTGGCGTATTTACAATCAGGACACAACAACTGCTGTAGTTGTTGCGGCACGCAAAAGCGGGAAAACGATGGGGATTGCTGCGTTACAAGTGTTATTTGCTCTCACATACGAAAGATTAGAGAGTTGCGATGTCGCAGCAACAAAACAGCAGGCAAGTGTGTGTTATGAGCACTCAAGAAATTTGCTTTTCAATCCACGAGGAAAAGTTGGAAAAGTTATATTGCGCCGCTATTTAATAGATGAGGGAACAAAACAAGAATTGAGATTAAAAACAGGTTCTAGGTTATTTATCACAACGGGAAGTTTGGAGGGAGTTAATGCTATTCATCCTCACAAATTGTTCTTTGATGAGGTTGAATTGATTAGAGGGTGGGATATCATTCAAGAAGCGCTGCTTGCCCCTATCACGGAGGAGGACAAAAAGAGGCAAGTCATCTTTGTTTCATCGTGGAAATTTAAGGGTGGAATTTTAGATAGAGTTATAGATACTTATAAAAATGACCCAGATGCACATATTGCATACTGGTGCTCCTTTGAGGTTATGCAAAAAATTCCATCTTGCGACTTTTGCCACTCACTGCGCAGAGTGCTTTCAGATGGAAGAGTTGTAACATTTGCAGATTTCTGTAAGAACCCAGATGGAACATGCAAAGGAAAGAAGGCAAATGGATTTATGTCCTTGCTTGATGTTAAAAGTAACTTCTTAGAGTTAGAAGAAGCAATCTTTAGGGCACAGTGGCTAACGCAAGAACCACAGGGGTCAGGGATGAAAGTATTTTACTTGCACCCTGAAAATCGTTTAGCGCAATTTGTGCCTTTTGCTAAATGCCCCGTTTTCGTTGGAGTGGATTACGGTAGAACATCTGCAGCAGTAGTTTGTCAAGTGTTACCAAATGGTAGCATTGTAGTTTTTGAGGAACACTTGTGGTATAACTTATCAACTAAACAGTTAGCAATTCAGTGCGCAACTCAGATTGCGAGAAGATTGAAAGAGAAGCACAATTTACATGTTTCAGCGTTTGTTATTGACCCCCGCATTATGTATGCGCTACAAAACGAATTTCTAGAACTAGGATTAAATGCAATTGCCCCATGGAGTGGGAGTGGAAGCAACACAAGTGAAAAACGCAATAGGGTTGCAATTGTGAACAGTCTTTTGACCCCTTCCACCACTTCGGGGCTACCCAAACTACTTTTCCACGCCCCCAACACCCCCCACCTTCTGCGGGAGTTGAGCGAAATGAACTACAAAATGGGCCCTGATGGTTCTCCTACGGACGATTTGCCTGAGAAAGGCTATCATTTAACTGATGCATTGCTTTATGTTACATCATACATCTACAATGCTGGAATACACAAAGAGATGGAGGGGATTGGGGAGAGCAATGGTGAAGCGTTTACAACGGACAAACTTCTTATTTCGTGGTTGGAGAGGGGGGTGCAGGAGCGGAGCGACCCGCACGGGCTGCTTTCCTTCCAACCATTGGAGGCAGAAGAAGAAGCGTTAGAGGCAGTGCGTGAAGGAATTAGAAGGTTAGTCTCATCAGTGATGCAACAAATGTCAGCAAATTTGGGTGGAAAGGTTCCTCCACAGGTTGAGGAAAAGATTGCGGAAGAGGCATTTCACAAGATTGAAGATTATGCAAGGGAGAAAGTGAAAACTATGTCTCCCCCCGAAGTTTTGCAATCGCTTCCCCCCGAACTGGAAAAGGAACTGTTGGAGTTGTCAGTGAGAGAGTTGGATAGGTTGCAAATGATGATGAATTTACCCACTAACCCATTCGGAGTGCCTGATTATTACACAATTCTCTACGATAGATTGTTATATGATATCATCATGAGCGGGGGTTGGGGTAACTGGGGTGGAGGTGGAGGTTTCTTCCCCCCACTTTAGTAAAGAGGTAGGATAGATGAAACTCTTTCAGCGGTGTAAGCGACATACTCAGGGTTAATATCTATTCCCCACCCGACCCTGCCAAGTTGCACTGCAACCTCTACGCAAGTCCCTTGCCCCATGAATGGGTCTAAAACTATATCTCCCACAAACGAAAAGAGTTTAATTAACCTGCGAGGAATTTCAATGGGGAAGGGTGCAGGACAAGGTTTCCGCTGGCGGTTGGGGGGAATCTGCCAAACACCTGTTGCAAGCCATACCAACTCTTCCTTTGTGATTTTGCTTGCCTCTCTGATGTGAGGGGGCACATGTTTCTTTGTGTATTCACCTTTCTTTTTGAAGATTAAAATGTATTCAAACAAATTCAATAAGGGCAGGTTGGGAGGATAAGGGAATGAACCGAGAAGTTTCAACGCCCCGCCCGATGCGTGGTGAACCCTTATCTGTTTGTAAATAATACTACCTTTATACTCCATCCCAGTATTTATCATCTCAACAATAATGTGCGCATGCGTGGGATAACACATGTTCACTTTCTCCCTAGCCAAATTAGTCCAAGAGTCTGCAATGTTTACACACATCCTCCCACCAGGCACCAACACTCGGTGACACTCTCTAAGAATTTCCAGCAACTTAGAGATGTATTCATCATATGTGGGAGCGTTCTCAATATCATCATCTAAATCAGTGTAAAGCCCAGAGCGAATATAGTAAGGTGGTGATGTGACAATTAAATGAACACAATTGTCGGAAAAAGTTTTAAGAATTTTGGCACTATCCCCACACCAGAGTTTGTAGTTTCTCCCCTCGTAAGCAGGTGGGTGCAAATTTGCTCCGCTCATAAACATCACCAACTCTTTCGCACCTTTGGCATATTTTGATAGGGGATTACATACTGCACTTCCCCCCTCAGCGCACGCCAACTTTCAGGAAGCGTAATCCCCAATGCTTTCGCCCCCAAAACTGCGATGTTGTGCGCAGCGACAAAATCAGCATTGTGAGTAAACTTACATTGTGTGCAACAAAAATGTTTTCTGCTTATCAACTCACCGTCTTTCCAAAGCCCCCTTGATTTGGGGTCAACCACGCCGCACCGTGGGCAGGTTTGCGAAGTGTTGTGGGGGGAAACCGCAATAACAGCAATCTTCCGCTGTTGGCACTTATACTTTAAGGTAAACAAAAGAAAAGCATAGACCCAGCGCCTAAAGCGCTTATCTTTATCCTCCTTCCACACATTTGGAGGAATATCTTTAAGATTTTCAACAACAACCACGCTGTTTGGGGGAAGCAACTGGACAAATTTCTTCACAGCGTGGAATATGCAATGTTTAGTTACCTCCCTGCGCCAATTTCTGTTTCTCTTCAGTATTTGATACGCTTTTCTCCTGCGTGGCAGGATTGGTGCTTTTTTCTTTTCGCTAGTTCTTCCTGTGTAAAGACGCTGCCATCTGCGCCACAACCTTTCCGCTTGCTCCACTCTCTTCCAAAAATAAGACGCTGGAACAGAGAGTAGAAAATTGTTGTTACTCCCATCCAAAGGAATACCAACTGCAGCAATCAAATGTTCGCTAGCCCCAACATCCACCCCCACCACCACTTGGGGGGAATTATATCCCGCATTCATCTTCACTACTATCCTGCCCTCCCATCTCCCATCTCTGTTCCGTAGGATTTTTATCTCAGTTATCTTCCCTATTCGTAATAAATCATATCTGCTTTTATCAACACAAAGTTTAATCCACACATCTTTCCTTACCTTCACATCACCATCTACATCATCTAAGCGCACCAGCACCCATAAATTTTCTTCGCTATCGGTCTTCATATCGTAAGAATTACGAGCATTCTTACCGCTCATTCTATAATCAGCAGTCACAAATATATTGCTGCTATCTGCACATCTAAATGCTGGAGTTGAAGGGGGCTTCTTGGGATTGGGGATTTGAAACTTCCAAACTATACCCTTTTTCCAATCGCTTTCTCTCACCTTCCCCCACAACTTCTTCAATTCCTTCCACTTTTCTTGCGCATCTGTGTCCCACGCAGGAGAATTTATAGGTAAGTTCTTAACCAACTGCAACAAATCCTCAACATATGGCTGGAGACGCTCCGCAGCATCTGAGCCCTTTTCTTCAGCAAATTTCTTCACTCTATCAAACCAGGCACGAAGTGTTTTGGGATACCTGCGGCGCAATCTTCTCATGTTCTTAATCGCTGGCGTTATGGTGCGCTGAAGCAAATCAATCAAGCGGGGGTGCGGGGGTGAGGGAAATCCTTCGCTCTTCAGAAGCGATGCAATCTTCTGCACACGAGTTTTATTGTTCTTTAACGCATAAGAGAGAAGAAATATCCTCGCTTTGCAATACCATTCTGCAGCACGCTTTACTAACTCCTCCCCCTCCGCATTCTCAAACTCCAACCCGCATTTCAGCGTCAATCTTGCCTCATTCTTTTCGTTTACTTGTGCGTTAGAGACTAAGTGCTTCATTTACTTTACCTCCTTCACTTTGAAGTTGTGCTGTTAGCACTTGCTCCCAAATTTTAACACAAACTTCCAAACTTGTAAACACCCCTGCAAACCCCCAGTTGCACCCAAACCCTTAGGGGGTTGACTGCAAATAGCAAGTTTGCGTGTTGTGCTAAAATAAAGGGGGGTGAACACGCATGAGACGCAGGAGACAAGAGATGAATGTGCTAGATGAAATTAAGAAATGGGCAAGAGAAGAAACTATTAGAAAAGTAGAGGAAGTGTGGAGGAAACAAATACTGACGGAGATAGAGCGCTATGCCAAAGCGCAGTTGGGGGAAGACGCTGAAGTTAGGTGCATATTTTTCCCTTATCAAGGAGGAGAAGGTGCATTTATAAGATTGAATATAGAGCGAGATGCAAACGATTTTGCATTGTATTTTTATTTAACACTTCCTTTAGAAATTTCAATTATCACGAGAACACCTAAATTTCGTGAGAGTTTAGTGTATTGCAACTTAGTGTGCAATATCATCTACGATAATCTCCGCTACCCCCGCTGGAAAATTACTAACGAATGCAGCATTGCTGACACAAAAATTCACATCTTGGACAAAGTATTAGGGTATTATAATGTATCATTAATAGGAGATTATCAAAATGTAAACTTGGAAAAAATAGGAAATTATCTCTATCACGATGAACTACAAAAATGGGTTGACTTCATTACATATGCGCACAGTGAGAATATGATGAATATTGTTGCTTTTATAAATCGTTCAGTGATAACTTTGCAGGAGAAACTAAAACAACTCAAAATAGAGACAAGAAAAGATAATGCAACTATAACAATCACAACTTTGCTCAATCCTGCTAATAGGATACTTACAATATACGAAAAAGAGGAAGATGAACTTAATGTTGAATTTTCTATCTCACTATCACCAAGCGCTTATATAATTATTCACTTTGATGACACTGCACAAGTAGAGAAACAACAAATGCAACTAGAAATGCAATTAGCATTTACAGTGAACTATAACGCAAGAACAAACCAAACGAGCGTTGAAGTTACTCTACTTTTAGCACCTCCAACATTAGAGGAAATAACTACTTCAAGCATCATAAACTATAACTTAGCAGAAGTAAACATCGCAACTTGGAACTTCTTAGCAGGAGATGAAATTACACTCCCCCACCCAGCGGAGACAATCACAAACGAAGTCATCAATAAAGTGAGAAAAGCGCTTACTGATGTCATTGTTCCTGCGATTAGATTTCATCAGCAGTAAGCAGAATTTCCCCCACGCCCGCCAGAGGTGGAATTGGAGGTAGGGGTGGGGTGGGTGGAAGGGAACCTAGAGGGCTTGAGGTCACCCTCATGCAGGGAAAACCCCGCATGAGAGGCGCCCTTTAAGGCCCGTGGGCTGGGGCCCCGTGCCTGCTGGGGAGGAGCCCGCTCCTCCCATCGCAGGGTGCTGCTTTGAACTGTTGACATCTTACCATCCAGTGCCCCCTTTGCGCCCACTGCCCTCATAGGTTCCCCCCGCACTTTTTGTCGTAACCCGCTTCGTTGTGCGTGTAGTAAGCCCACTGCCCTCCTAGGTTCCCCCCGCACTCAACCCTGTTTTGGCATCAATTATCCCCTGAAACAGCCCACTGCCCTCCTAGGTTCCCCCCGCACTTAAATATGACCCCGAAATTCCGAACAAGCATGGGTGCCCACTGCCCTCCTAGGTTCCCCCCGCACCCACCCCTTTCCACTTATATTTTAGCACAAACTTCTGATTTTGTAAACACCCCTGCAGCAAACCTCCAGTTGCCCTCAAATCCCTAGGGGGTAGACTGCAAATTTCAAGTTTGCGTGTTGTGCTAAAATTAAGAGGGAGGTGAACTTATTCATGAGCAAATCAATCATGCGCAAAGACTTGGAAAGTTTTCTTGAAACTGCACAATCTGAATTGCTCAGAGCAACACTACAAGCACAAGTTCACGAAGATAAAACTAGCGCTGAAAAAACGGAAAGCGAATGGGATGAACTCCCCACCCCGCTCAGGAAAGCGTTTTGGTCTCTAATTGCCCCTCTCCTGGGGCGTATCGCTGCAGGCGCAGTAGGAGGGCTTGCGGGGCGTGCAATTGGTAGAGCGCTCGCAGGCGCAACAGGAGCAACAATCGGGGGGCGGTTGGGGCAAATCATTGGCGTTCTAGGAGGATGGGATGCAGTGAAGTCCTCCTTGAAGGCTTTGTTAGGAAGAGAAAATCCTCTTCAGTTATTGTCAATACTGGGTGCTGCTATTCCTGCTTTGGGGCAGTTTGTTGCGTTTCTACAAACTGTTTCCCCCAATCTTGTTTCTGAATTTGGGGAGTGGCTGAAAAGGCATCTGCAAAGAATGTTAGACACAGCGCCGCCCCCAACTGAGCAAGGTGCAGCGGCACCGAGGGCAGCGTTGGCGAAGGCGCTGGTGGGTGCTCCGCCCCCCTATGTGGAGCGTGAGGAGGAGGTTGAAAGCGTGCTGACCTTTGCTGCGCAATTTCTCGTTGACACTTATCTTGCGCAGAAAACTAAAGAGGAGTAGTAAGCAGAGTTGATGTGAAGGTCATGATAGAATTCAAATAAGTTTGAGGGTCATGTAAAAACTCATCAACTTCTATGTTGAAAACAAAAGAAGACTTCGCAGGTTGAAATTTCACATTAGAAGCAGTAGATGCACTCGCATTAAAAGGAATGTAACCCCACTGCCCTTGGGCTGCTATTAAAATTTCCCTCGCATTTTGATAAACAAAGGTGCAATGTGTTAATTTTGTTCTACATCCAATTATTATTTCAATCGCCCCCACAGGGAGCAACACGCCTCTTTCTGGCAGTGACATTGTTGGCACGCTCAAAACTTGTGGAAAGTAAGGGGTGTAAAAAAACTCATTTTCTTTCTGTGGGTAACTGCGCAATGCATCCCACACCTTAGGGTTGCCTACAACGGCGGTGACATACAAAGTGCGAGCCTCCCCCAGTTGATAAACGGGGTGCATGTTGTGTTTAATTATGCGATGATGAGGAACAACTCTTGTTTTAGAACCTAGGTAGTGGAAAGTTTCTATGTCACCTCTTAAGAGGTCAATTGCGGCAATGGGGTAAACTAGAGTTTGCCCATCTCTATCCTTGTGTTCAGCAATTATAACTGTGTTGTAGCAAAAAACAGATACGATGCTAACTTGTGGGGAGTGATTGTATTCTGTTGCTGATGCAGACCCCCACCCTCCGCCATTCCACCACCCCACAAGTGGAGTGAGGCGCTTGCACACCAAACTGGGAGGGAGGCCAGCAAGATTAGCATCGCTCTTAGTAAAATTTTCATCTACCAAGGGAAGTTGTAATATTTTGAAAGACAAGGGTGTATCTTTTTGCTGAGAGTAATCCTTCAGTTCGGAAAGTAAAACACTGTAGGCATCCATGGGGGGAACAATCCATCCCCAAAGCGCTGGGGGGTGGGATTGAAATGAGATAAAAGAGTATATTTCATTGTTCATCTTGTCAAATTCATCATCACTATTGTAAGTGAATGCCCCCACTAGGGGGATGGTTGTGTTTGTGGAAGCATGCCAAATGTCTCTGTAGCAAACTACTTTTATTTTATCATCATCATCTACTTGGAGGATAATTAAAGATACAGTTTTAGTTTTATTATCTGTAAGCAACGCTGATGCACACGCTGTGTGTGGACTCCAAGTAGGAAAAGAAAAATAAACTGCAGATTCATGTGCTTTTAGGAATTTGCAAAGATAAAGATAAGATAAAACCCCACGCCACAAAAAGGAGGTGACATAGGAATTTACAGAAATCATCCCTGTTTGCGGAGAACCAATGTGCACTCGCAGCAAGGGTGGAACAGCATCATCCCCATCATAGATAACATCCAACCCAAATGAAAAGCCATATTTTTTCGCTACGCTGTTAACTTTCTCTTTATTGAACTTAATTAGTTCACTAAACGAGCGTGAATGGTTCACTTGTGTCTGTTGTTGTGTCATCCTCATCACCTACTGCTTGACGCATAAACTTTCTCAAATCCTGTTCGTTTAACTGCGGTGGTGTGCTTTCTCTGCCCTTTCCACTATCTCCCACCACCATCTCCACCTCATTTACTATACGATTAACCATATTAACTACTTCGGAGATGTTTGCGCCTCCTAAAATTCTACCTGTCTGCGGGTTCCACTCTATCAACTCAACCCTGGTGGGCTCACTTACACCATACCTATTTTTCGCTATACAAACATCAAGATACTTGCGTGTTAAAGTGTGTAACGCTCTTTTTATAATATCCCGCCCAGCCTTCTTCTTGGGGTATCCCACCAGATTTAGAAGATACTCTGCAAAACCTTCAGGAGAAAGCATCCCTAACTTAATAACTAGCGCTGCTCTTTCCGCAATCGCTCTAGAATCTTTAACCTCACCAGCATCGTTCACTTGGGATACAACTACTGCTGCACAGTTGTATTGCACCGCAAGGTCTGCAATCTGCCGTGCGATGCTGCCCAACTCCTGTGCCCGTGTGGTCTCTTTTCTCACTCTTTCTACATCCACCTGCTGAATATAGTCAACTATAACGCAATCCAAATCTTCTCCCTCAAAATAGGCTTTCGCTTTACCCATAGCATATGCAATGTGGGATATTGTGCAGTAGGGAGCATGGTAGAAAAATACTCCCCCCAAATTCTCCCTGTTTTCTACTTTCAAAAGCGACTCTAGTGCGCTTATTGCTTGCTGCACTACATTGGGGTCTACATTGCCCCAAATTTTATCCCACGGCACCCCCACTACAATGCTCGCAAACTTGGTGGCTATTGCCTCCTCATCCATCTCTGTGCTAATATAGCACACCTTCTTCCCACTTAGCAGGTAACTGTGCGCTAAATTGAGAGAAACTGTAGTTTTACCCCTTCCAGTCCGCCCCGCCACAACTGTTAAATCCTTGTAATAAATATTCACAGGGTAACCAAACACATCAGAAAAGAAAAGAAAGGGGTGAACTTTTGGTGCTTTCTTACCCTCCAAAATTTGCATCAACAACTTTACTACATCATCAGATGTGATTTCTCTTTCCCCCCCACTCACCAGCGAGTAAATGTCATACAACTTCTCCAGCAATACCCTAGGGTTCACCACCCCGCTCTTCAGTGTTTGCACTAACACATGCACTTTTTTATGAAGTTGCTGTAACCTAACTTTCTCCTCTAAGTAGTTTCGGTAAACCGAAAGGCGCTCCAAGGCATCTTTCACATGCAAATACTTGATGCGCTGCGTTGCCCAGAAATTGAATGCTGCCTCACTTAAATACTCATCAACAAATACAGGGGACTGGCGGTTATCTAAGGACATGCGGAAGGCTTCAATCAGGGATGTTAGTTCTTCCCCTTCAGGCTCATATTGGGACAATAAGTCCCACAAATCCACCACCCGCTGGGGATGATAAAGGAGGAACACACCTATCTCAATGTCCAAAGGAGTAAGCCTGCCACCCTTACTTTCTTGCTGCATACATACACACCTCCACCTACCAAATCATGGGCCCACAAAGTCACACTAGGTCAAAAATGTCTTCACCTGCTGCAGCCTCCTCTTCTGGAACATCTGGAGCATCATCAACAATTTCGCTTCCTTGCTCACCACCGTCAACCTGAATATCACCCACATCATTCACATCATTGTTGTTTGTGTCACTTTGCAAGGGTGGAGAGTAGAAGCACCACCGCAGCGCCTCTCCCAAGTAATGCCTCACTACGACCCACTCTGCTGGAGAGAAGATGAAGGTTGCTCCCTCTCCCCTCTCTCTATCATAAATACTAAGTTCAGTGTCTCCCTCTTTTGTTTTCTTGAATTGTATTCTTCTCCCTCCACTCTTGCTTTGCCTTCCAGATACTTTGGCGAAGTCGTGATAGAATGACACACTTTCACCGTTCCTGTTAGAGAGAAGTAGAATTGCACCAACCTCATCCAAAGATAAAACTGCCCTCCATCTTTGTCCGTCCCTAAACTGCTGCTCATTTTCCTTCTTCTTCACAATCGTGAAAACTACCCCCCGCCCGTTGGTGCGCACACCAACGGTGCACATCACCTTGGTGCGGAAGAAATTGATACTTCGCAATTTCCTTTCCATCTGATTTCGCCTCCTAATCCATGGGATGGTTACGCAACATATTATAGCGCATACTCCGCCATTTGTCAATATCTCCTTCTCCGTCTTGCACCCCCCGCTGGCGGAGGGAGTTGCGGTTCCTGTTGTTGTCCACCTAGATTACCATCAAACGCAGGTAAATGGAGTTGGCAATACGGGAAAACTACGAATACAGCATCACCCGAAGAAATTCCCCTCTCATACACGAGGGCAGTAGTGGTTGCTTTCCCACACCTGCCCTCGTGGGTAAAACGAGAGCACGGCATTTCTGTATCAAGTTCCCAGACACTTAGTGGTGGTTGGAATTGTGTTATCTTCCTTTTCAACATAGTCTTCACCCCTCACAACTTATCTGCCCACTTCAAGAAATGCGAGAAAGTTATCTCGCTGGGGTCTTCAATCAAGATGATGGGAAGTTTGCGAAAATATTCGTCTATTTTCTGCTCAATATCTCGCAGCATCAAACTCTTCATCCTCGCCAACATAATAGCACCCCGAATATCGTCACTAGATGGAACATAGGGTGGAGGCGGTTGTTTCTGCTTGATATAGTAAAGTTTCCTTTTGTAAGAGAAAAGGTCAATGATTTTCGCCGCCCTTGCTTGCACTCTTTTTCGGGTTTGAGATGCCTTACTTTCTAACATAACTACCACAATCCCTCCCTTTTCACAAAGTAACCTTTCATCGTCCCCCCTGCAGTCCGCCAAACACCCGTTTCTATCTCAATGTAACTATCCAACATCCCCCCAACTGTCCTAATCTCTATGCTCTGCCCTACCACCACTAAATATCCCTTCATCTCACCCCCCACATCCCTGATTGCTCCAGATGAATCAATATACTCCACTAACCTACCCCCTGCATCACGCACCTCGCAACATTCTGGGGATAGGCCAGGAGTGATGTAACCAAGGAGCCTCCCTAAGGGGTCTCTGTATTCTTTGAAGAATCTGTGCAACATACCTATACCCTCCTTTGCGCAACAAGGTTGCATTCTCACTTAATATTATAGCGCAAACCTTCCAATTTGTAAAGGTAGGGGGCGACACGCAAGGGGTTAGGGGAGTGGGATGTTAATGATGTTAGGGTGTTCCTTTGCGAAAGTAAGAACCAAATCAAATTCATCTTCCTTGAGGGAAGAAAGAAATTGCATTAATGTTTCAACATATTTCTCCTCCAAACGCCTCCTTTCAACCTCCGCTTCACTTTTAGTGATAAGACCTTCCTCTAAGCGCTCCTCTATCTCCTCTATCTCTTCTTCTATTTTCTCCACCTCAACAATAAAGCCACTGTTCTCAAACTTATGCAATACGCTGGATACAATATCACTATGCAAATACATATCTACAAATTCTCTCAATACTCCAACACGGAAAACATACACGAGCGCAGAAACAGTAAATCCAAACTGAGATGCGTAGGGGGAACGAGGAGAAAACTTATCAATCAACAAATAACGCAGCCTATTATACTTGGATGGCTCCGCATCATATCCTAATTCATTCAGCGTATTTACAACATATTCTTCCCATAAAGTCTTGAAATTATCAACTACATCGGGATGTGTTATTGCATAGTGCACATAATCAAGCAATTCGCTTTTATAGCCTACCACATCAATGTAGCGAGATGGTGAAACATTGTAACATACTAATTTGGTTTGTTGGAGGGTTAGGTAATGAAATGCGTTTCCATGATAAAGACAAAGAAGACAAGGGAGAAGAGTTTGCGCCTCTTGCTGGGCACTTTGCACGGTAGACAGATAGTATCCAACCCCTAACACGCTACCTATTTCCTCCTCCACTTTCCCTATCACATCATAGAATAGGTGGTGCACCCCGTTGTGCCACCTAACCAACCACGACACCACATCTCTTGCCACCTGCACAGAGGGGGAGGGACGCCCTCGGAAAAATCTTGTCACCTTCCGCAGAAAGGATTTTCCCTTCTTTTCCCTATCCAGCACGGCTCTCAATTTCACTAAAGTGTTATACATTATTACTTCCCTCCTTAACACTTCATTCTCTTCACTTTCAAGTAGCACAACAAAAAACAGCAACATCACTGTTCTGTTTCATCGCCACCACTTTGCTCCTCCACAAGGAGATTATCATCACCTTCCACATCTTCTTGCACCACACCCTCAACACTCCCTTCTAAATTCACAACTTCCTCAGTTGACACATCCATGTCATCGTGCAAGGTTACGACTTCGGTTGTGGATGGTGGAGGGGGGATAACCAAAATAAAATCCGACGGCTCTAAATTCTCCAGTAACAAGGTAAGAAGTTCAATCCCACTATCTGCTTCAAAAAGGATGTATTCCCTTCCCACCTCAGCACTTTCCGCTATAGGTTCATCCTTACCTCCACGCAGCACTGCCCCTTTCTCTAACAACTCACCGTAAGTGGTGGTTGCTGGGATAACCCCCAACTCCCTTAACCCAATAGAATGCATCGCTGCTATATTGCGAACTTTGTGTGCAGCCCGTCGGGCGACATAGAACCTCATAGGACATTCCCTCCTTGCGGTTTGATTCACTCTACCTTTATGGGAACAATGTCATCATCATTCTCTACTGCTTCATCATCACTTTCGCCCGTTCCCCCCAGCGTGGGCACTCCTGTGGGAATCGGGACATGCTTCAAAATTTGCATCACAACCCAGTAGAGAAGGATAGGAGGCACCCGTTTAATGAATACTCCTACCTTCTCCCCTTTAGGAACCGTTTTGCTGTCCAGCACTTTCTCCTTCGCTGTTATTTTGTATTCCTTCAGACATTTAGAGAGAATAAACTCAATGATGGGAAGAGTAAGCCTTCCTTCTGCTGTAAGCATATCCACTGCTTTAGCAACCACATCCCCCGACGGTTTCTTAATGACAACATATCCCCCCCGCCCACCAAGTATATCCAACCTTTCCTCTCCCTCATCCAGCACCAATTCACTCTCCGAAAGCCCCTCAAGCGCTTCATTTACCCCCCGCAGGGCTTCTTCTAAGATTGACCTAAAGTCTCTTCTTTCTTCACGCATTTTCATCACCCTCCGATTTAAGTAACTCTATTGCATCATCTAAAGTTGAAGGCACTTTCGTTGTCGGTGTGGATTCAAAGAGTTCATCAATGTGTTGTTGCACTTCATCCAGTTCCAGGCTACGCCTAAGTTGGAAGACAAGTGCCCTCCACCTGTGAAGGTTTTCGTAAGCACGCTGAAGGGAAACAACAGGAAGAATTAGGCGGGTATCGTTTGAAGCGAACACGGCCTCTAAAGCCTTCCCTTTGGCGGGAGGGGTATCAAACACAAAATACACCCTGTTGGTGAAAGCATCAAAATCTACCTTTACCAATTTCTCATTGAGAGTCAACAAACATACCGCAATCCAGATGTCCTTAGTTCTATACCTTTCTTGCTGCACTACTTTATCCCCCCAGAGCGCTTAGTATCTTACCTTTACTTTACCCTAAACTTCTCCCCCTTCTTTCCTGCGAAGTTTTGTCATCGCATCCTGAAGTGTCTTCACCGCTTCATCCACCTCATCCAACGAAACAGAATACCCCTCCAGAAACTGTGACAACTTCGTTGCAGCCTCCCTTGCCTTCCGCAACTCAGCATCTGACATCACAACCTCCATATCCACTGCAGTTGATAACGCTTCCCACTCCTCCAGCACCAAAATTACCAACTCATCGGCATCAAATTCTGGCGCACTTTCCGCAAAAGGCAACATTAACTAAGCACCTCCTCATGTGATAATCTTACTTGCCACCTTCAATTTTAGCACCACTTACAGCACAAGTAAAGAGAAACACTATCCTTTAGCAACACACACACCACCATCCGCAACACCAAAATTTAACACAACATCTCAAGCATGTAAATACCCCCTACCCTCACAGGTTTCTATCACACCCAACCAACTGAGAAGTTTAACGCAACTTTCGTGGTTTGTAAATAGCGATTGTGTGGCTAAATTAATGCTAGGTGGAACACGCCATGCTTTTGGAAGCATTATCAATTGGAGTAGCAGCATTCATCATAGGGTTTCTATTGGGGTGGGGGTCAAACAGAAGGTTAATGATAGAACTGAACAAAACGGCACTGGCGGTGCTATCTTTGGTCACAGAAACACTTGATAGGTTAACGGATATTCTTGACAAATTGGTTTCTGACCTAGATGTAGAAAATCTGTCCATCTCCGAAGAAGATAAGAGAAAAATTTTGGAAGTTTTAAATAGCATAGAAACCTCCAACGGAGAAAAGGTAGAAAATAACACGAGCAAGGAGGGAAAGTAGCCAGATGGACGACAGTTGCAGTTCAATTGCACTAGACAATCACTACAAGGATTTCGCTGAAGTGATGGAGAAACTGATGCGAATCCAACTAAAAGTAGCGCTAATTGAAGCAAAGTTAGCAGCAAAGAAAACAGCAGGGGTAGGACAGAATGAGGGGGCAACACTTGCGAGATGGAGAAAGATTTGTATGAACTTAAGAAGAGAATCGCAATAGAAGCGGTAAAACTTGAGTTACTACTTTTGAGCCTCACCAATCAGCAGAAACTGGATAAGGCTGCAATTGAGAAAAGGCTGCAAGACATCAAAGAATCGCTTTTTCATATAAGCGAGGATGCTAAAATTGCTTCATCCCTCTCCGCAGTGGGACTTTACAAAAAGCGCATTGTGCCTCTTTTGCTTACAGCATTTATCGGAATTTTGGTTGCATGTGTTCTTTCTTTTTACGATAAAGTTATTGCGAAATACGCAGCCATCTATGTTTTCTCTCCATTGGTGTCAGCATTGGCGGGAAACTATGGATTGCAAGTTGCATCCAAAGAAATTAGAGCAATAGCAACCCAAGAGGTGGAGGGATTGTGGAAACTTACCATGAAAGAATGTGGAGCGGGGTTGTTAACGGGAATCACATTGGGAAGCATCACGGGAGTATTGGGGTGGATAATCACAGGGCACTATTTGGCTGTTCCTGTTATCATTGCTGCACTGACATCTGGAGTTGTAACAGCAGCGCTGATGGGGAGCCTTATGCCTTATATATTCCACAAGTTGGGGTTAGACCCTGCATTCCTTGTAGGGCCCTTTGAAACCACACTGCAAGACCTAGCATCATACTTCACTTTTGTTGTCTCCCTCATTATTTTCGGAAGGTTGCTCGGAGTGTAGCAAATCTATCACTTGCTTTTCTATTAACTCCACTAACCCATCAGCATCTACAACAACAAATGATGGGTATAATAACTCCGCCTTTTCCATTTCATCAAAATCATCATTCTCCTTACTCCACACCCTCAAAATATAATATACCTCACTTTGTGCCAACTTAACAATACATGGTTTTATTAACTCTCCCACCACTTTTGTTGTGCTACCAGAGGGGTCTACAGCATTAATGAACGCAATTTTCCTTGTTTTCAGCAAAACCCCCCAAAGGGGGGGATAATTCTCATTCAGTAGTTTTTCACTAACTTGAGGGAGCACTCTGTTTCTAAGCACTCTTACAGCCTCGGAATGTAAATAAGGAAAAAGTTCAAGTGTAGGATAAAATAACATCACGCTTAGTTGTGGCACTAAAGTGAGGATGTGGCTACCGATATTCTTTTCCATCACCAAAATTGCGTAGAGTAACTCCTGCAATATCTTATTTCTTACTCTACAGAAAGTTGCCAACTTCATCCCCGCAGGGGCAGCCCCCTCCCCCGCCAGAAAGGCAAGCATGCTTTTAGGTTCACCTAACTGCTGATGCAGCAAACCATCGCTGACAAAAGGTAGAATACCCTTTGCTACAAATGCCATTACCATAGCGTCCAGCAACTGCATCACCCAGTGGAAAATTTGCGAGGGGGAAAGTTGCAAAACACTACTGCTCAACACATCAAGATTCACCCACTCCCGCACCCAACTGCGCACGGCATTGCGTAATGTATCAGCATCTACACCATACTGGTCACAAGTGTGTTGCGACATCTTCTGCAAAATAAAGTTAACTTCCGCCTTCTGTTTAGCACCTTCCAAAACATCATCCTCATCTTGTTCATCATTAGTGGGGAATAAATCTCCATCAATGCGATACAACCTTCCACAGAAAACACACAAAGCGTAAGTATAACCTTTATCAGCGGGTGGAGAATAGAAAGCAAATTGCCCCACCTGGCAAAGGGGGCAACGCAACTCTGTGTGGGGAAGTTCGGTTAACTTTCTGACATCCCTTTCACGCAAAAACCGCAGGGCAGCATGATATCTTACCCACGGGGAGATTCCCGCATCAGGGGGAACCACCTGCATCAAACTTGATACAGGCACTTCCCACCAATCCACCTCGTTGGTAATTCTGCGCTCTTTATCATCTACAAGTGCTAGGACAATGCGCATATACCTCTACTCCCCTCAACCTTGTTTATTCTTGCCCAGCAATGTATGCTACTATGTCTTTGTGGCACTCACTTATATCCTTTCCTGCAAACAGCAAAGATACAAGTCTGCTGATTATATCCCCCATTACACCGCTTTGCACACGGAAAGGAGCGGTGCTTTCGTCATCCCACTGGAACCTTACAGTGAGGACATCACCATCTACCCTCTCTACTAACAAGGATAGTAACTTATTGTCCTCTCTGAAGAAATGCACAGTGATGGATTTACTACTTTCCTTTCCTTCTATCCATTCATTAACTTCATTCTCATCAAGTTGGAGTTCTTCGCTTCCACTTGTAAGGCTACACACCACCTTACCAAACACTGCCTTTTGTAATTCATCTAGGTGGGAGAGGAGGACACTTTTGGGCAGTTTTGCCAGCACAGAAAGGATGTGTGGACACAGAAACACCCCTCCTGTGCCCGCAGTGGGGCGGGGGGAGAAAATTTTATCCTTACAATCACACATCAAGTTATGCAACCTCACATTGTGTATCTTACCATCCTTATCCCTCACCTGCCATTTCTTCATTACCCCATTGTCACACACAGCAGCATAGTTCCTGCTTATCCCCAGAAAGTGAGAACTTCTACTATATTCCCATGCAGCAAGCCACAAAGCAATGTTGTAATGAGGGGGCACAAAGTGTAACCTCTCACCGCTGGATAATTTGAAGGTGAGGGCATCCCCCACCACAACCTTACTATCGCTTGCATCACTTAAATGGCGCCTCACCTTCTCATCAATAAACTGTGGAACATAGATATTCTGCACATTCTCCACCTCTATGCCCAACCATTTGTAGCCATCTTCACTAAGTTCTAACTCCCCCCACACTATTTCGTTTTCAGCCGTCACGAACGCCCCAACAAAGACAACTTTTACCTTCTCCATCTTTCTACCTCCTTTGCTCTTTATTGTGTAGGAGTATAAGCGCACCACACTAAGTGCTCAATATCTAACACAGTAGTAGTATCTTCTCTTCCAACAAAACAAACCTTTGCACCTCTGAGAATAGATGCATCTAACCCGCCACCCACAAAGCAAAAAATAAAAGAAGTATCATACACATTATAGACCTTGCAATCTGATTCAATGCTCGCTCCCACTATGCGTGTGGCTGGTAGGATAACATTTTGTAACACCAAGGGGCACAATGATGTGTGTCGTGTGATAATAACATGAGCACCAACCACAACATCATCCTCAAAACCTTCAGGAGCGTTGGGATACACCAGAGTTGTAGAAGATTGGATTGTAAGGTTGGTGGGGGGAGTTAGGATGGTGGCTTGCGTGGGGAAGGAGGGGTGCTTCACTGGAATCAAGAAGGGGGTGGGGCTGCCCAAATTCTCTTGGAGAAAGTGGGCAGCAGCAGACCCCTCAGGTGCGCTCACCGTGATGAGCACATCATTACCTTCCCTACTTACACTTGAGACCTTAGGGAAAAACTTGCTTGTGGGGTTTGTAGGGTCAAAACCACTAATATCATCTTCCATCCACCACTCATAGTGCTGTGTGTCATGAAAATACAGTGCATAGTAAGAGAAGAAAGAAGATAAGGAAGTTAGGTCTGCGGGAAGGGTTGCATTACCAATAATACCGAAAGGTTTCAAAACTTGCTGGGTAGTTTCTTCTATATCTATCCCCCCTGTGCCTGTAAGGGTTGCTATGCGCAAAAACTTTGCAGTATCAATTGCCCTGAACAGTAAAACGCCATTGAGCGTGTAAGTATCTAAAGTGGGGGGATGAATATCCAACACAACCACATGAGGGGAAGGATGCACTACACTATCCCCATCTGTGGGAGGAATGTTATCTTCCCAAATACTTGAATCACTCCAGAGCCCAGAAGCAATAATAGTCCTTGTAGGCATCCTATACCTAACACCTCCACCCACTTATTATAACGCAAAGAGGCAAAAATGTCAACAGGTTGCGGTTCACCCTTCGGGCTGGAGGAAGCAACATGGGGTTTGCTGCAAGGGTATTTACAAATCGGAGAGTTTGTGCTAAAATATAAGTAGGAATGAATGAAAAGATGGAACCTATGAGGGCAGTGGGCAGGATGGTAGTGGAAGACGCAAGCAACAACATAAAAGTAAAGTAGCATCCTGCGATGGGGAGAGCGGGCTCTCCCCCAGCAGGTTCGGGGCCTGTGCCCGCAGGCCTTAAAGGGCACCTCTCATGTGGGGCTTTCCCCCCGCATGAGGGTGACCTCAAGCCCTCTAGGTTCCCCTCCACTTACCCCCACATCTGTGATAGGTGTGAAGTGGAAGGGGAACCTATGAGGGCAGTGGGCTTGTAGGTAAAATCACTCCTTCTTTGATAATTTCATCTGCTACACTCCTTGCAATGATGCGCAGAGAATCTTCCCAAGAGTAAGGCATTCCATTTCACCTCACTTAATTTTAGCACCCATTGTGTTTCCATATTAAACATGTAGTAAATCACTATGACATGTAATCAAATATTTCTCGCAATCCATCCCCTATTGCTTCAATGAAATCATGATATTGAAAAAGGTCAACATAGCCCATCATTGGGACTTCACGAAAATCATTAAACCTGAGTAGAGTGAAAGTAATCTTTTCACCATAATGACCGTAACTTTCATAATTAACTGCGACAGTAAAAGTAACACTTTTAACTAGACTACCAAGTTCCACATTAATCTCCGCATCCAATTCTACAACTCCCCTCGCCAAAAATTCCTTTTTCTCATTTAAAAAATCCACATGTAACTTTATATCCTGAAATTTTACTTTATAATTATCAATATAGCCTGATAAATCACCAACCTTGCTGTCCATTAAAGTCAAGCGTAGCCACTCATATTTTGGTTTCTTTGGAACATTTACATTCCAGATATGGGCATATAATTTTTTATGTCTTTTTGCCTTTGGGAGTTCCCACACAGTATGGAGGAGCCTATGAAAGTCCCTAAAAACGCATTGTGTAATATTAAAAACAAAACGACGCAAATCTACCGCTTTTGAGGAAGAAAGCACCAAAATAGTGCGTATAATAAAGTGAAGCGTTCTAGTATCTAAGTGTTCCTTTCCGACCATAGAAAGAGGCAGTGCATTATCTCCCAGAGGCCCAATAAGAGAGAGTTCTGGAGTTGTGACCAACCATCCCTTACCTGTGGAGGAGAGGATGTGCCACCTTTTTACTTGAATATGTGACACCCAGCACTCCCACCAAGTTTTTCCTTCCCGTAACAACCACTCGTGGGTTACATGAAGGATGAGAGGGAACCCATCTCCCTTACCCCACCTTACTGCTCCCTCCAACTGTATGTATGCATCAAATTTCACATCTATGTATCCATCATCTCTGCTTGATACAATAAGATTATCTCCACCAAGCAATATTTTTACCAAATTTACTACAACATCTTTTGGTGACATATCCCACACATACTGAAGAGGGAGAGATTCAGATGATAGTATGTTGTTTATAATATCAACCACCTTCTCCCAAAAATGGAGTGCAAAGATTTCCGACACTCTCGTTATTTCTTCCCTTAGTGCCTTTTCGTGCGACATTAGGTTGCACCTCCTGTTACTATGAAACTGAATATCTCCTCAAATCCCCTCTCTATTGCCCTAGTAAAGGCAGGGTGCCGAGGAATGTCAACATAATCTAGTGATGGAATTTCACGAGGGTCATTAAACTCAAACAAGGAAACTCTTGCATGATAAAAACCAGAACCTTGATACCTAACATCTACATATAGGTCAACCCCTTTAATTGGTTTATCAAGTTCTATACGAATCTTCACAAACACTACTACCTCCTTTATTCCCAAAGATTTCCCATCTCCAGTAAAAAATTCTACATGTAACTTTATATCAAACAAATCCACCCCCAAACCATTACTATAACTTGGTAAAGCACCCATCGCACTATCTACAACGCCCAAAGAAAAATACATACTGCTTGGTTTATTTGGAACACTTACATAATGAACAAAAGCATACCCCTTATCATGTAATTTCACATTTGGAAGTTCCCACACGGTGCGGTAGAGCCTCACAAAGCCTGAAAGAACGGCCTGCACAACATTATGAATAAGAACATGCAAACTCGCTGCTGTTGATGAAGAAAGCACCAAAATAGTATTTGTAAGGAATTGAAGCGCTTTAGAATTCAAATGCTCTCTTCTAATCTCAGAAAGGCGCAGCACATCCGTATTACTGCTTGGAGGCCCAACAAGATAAAAGTCTGGAGACAAGGACAACTGTCCCTCACCCACGGAGGAAAGGAAGCGGAAACTTAGTATGTGAACATATGATACCCAGCACTCCCACTTCAAATTTTTCCATTCCGCTTTCTGTAACAGCCACCTATGGTATACACGAAGAATGAGAGGGAACCCACTACCCCACCTCCTCATCCCCTCCAACTGTATGTATGCGTCAAGTCCAACATCTATGTATTCATCCTCCCTATTAAATATTATTGGATAATTCTCATCACGCTGTATCTTTACTACATTTACCACAATTTCTTTTGGCGACATATCCCACATATCCATTTCCAACTGAGGGGGGAAAGACTCAGACGCTAGTTTTTCATTTATAATACCAACCACTTTCTCCCAAAAATGGAATGTAAAGATTTCCGTTGCTCTCGTTATTTCTTCCTTTATTGCTCTTTCATACGACATTAGGTTACACCTCCTACCGCCAAAGGCTCGTGGCGTGGGTGGGGGAGAAACTCAAACAATCACTCACCTCAATTTTAGCATACTCTGTGCAAACTTGCAATTTGCAATCAACCCCCTAGGGGTTTGGGAGCAACTGGGGGTTTGCTGCAAAAGTGGTTACAAAATCAGAAATTTATGCTAAAATATAAATGAAAAAGGGTGGGTGCGAGGGGAACCTATGAGGGCAGTGGGCCTTTTTCTACTAATTTCTAGTGCTGTGAGGTAAAGCCTACTGAAACTTGCGAGAACAGAACGGAAGGTGCTGTAGAGAAGACCATGCAACCTCTCCGCCACTGGGGATGAAAACAACAAAATGATATGTGCCAGTATACTAATTTCCTCCGAGTTTAGATGCTTCTCATCAATCCTATGGGGGGGTATACCTTGTAGAGGGCCAGCAATTTTCAACTCGTAGTGGGGGGTAATGTTTCCTGCACCTATATTGGAAACAAATTGAGGTTTCTTTATATCAACTATCTCCACCAACCCCTCCTGCCCCGAAACTATAAGTTTGTGATTTGCTACAAAAGAAATGCCCAACTCCCCACCCCCAGTGGCACTTACCCCTCGCAATTCCACAAACGCAGTATGGAGCACATCATAGCCTCTTTCATCACCCGTGCCCCACCATAAATCCCTTTCAGGAATAATCCTCTCTAACCTTACTATAACCTTCTGCGGAGTGGCACCTAAAAAGTTATCCTCCAAAACACTATAATCTTTCCACGACGCCAATTTCTTGTTCAGAATATCAACCACCCTTTGCCAGAACATAACCTCAGTGTTCAGTGCCACTTGGGCTGCTGCCTCAGTTATCCTTTCATTTGAGATATCACTCAGTTGCTTCATCTTTTGCTCACCCCTCCAAATTTTAGCACACTCGGTGCAAACTTGTAAGTTGCAGTCAACCCCCTAAGGGTTTGGGTGCAACATGAGGTTTGCTGCAAGGATGTTTACAAAATCAACAATTTGTGCTAAAATATAAGTGAAAAAGGGTGGGTGTGAGGGGAACCTATGTGGGCAGTGGGCGGCGGGTGTAAAGTGTGAGGGGAACCTACGATGGCAGTGGGCACCTTAATTTTAGCGCACGCTGGCGGGCAGGGGCGGGGGGTGGGGGGAAAACTTACCACCTCCATCCCTTCCATTACCATCTTCCAGTTTCACTCCCCCCAATTTCCCCCACCTTCCTACCCTTTAAGTAGGTTAATAATCCCCCTAGAAACATGTTGAATACCCACAATCCAAACAACTATGACAATTACCCACCTTCACTAAACCACCACCACACTCTGGACATAAATCCACCACCCTACCCCTAACATCCACACCTTTATCACCTACATCAACTTCATCACTACCCACCTTGCATTGCCCCCCACTACCCCTACCCAAAACCAACTCCAAACCATACCCCACCCCATCAGGAACACTAAATACTACCCCACCACCCTCCTGCCTTAACCCCATACCGCTCTTTATCCCCCTCAGTTGCTCTATAATAACATCAACAGGAACCCCATACTGCAAAGCAACACTTATCACCCTCCCCAACGCCTCCACCAAAGAACTTATGTGCGTCCCAGCCTTCCCCAAATGTATGAAAACTTCCCTAACCCTACCATCACCATCAGTGTTCACCGTTATGTATAACCTCCCTAATTCACTAACTACCCTAACAGTTTTCCCTTCTAATACACTCGGTCTCTCCCATTTGCTGCCCACAACTTCGCACCTCCTTGCCTTGCTTTTTATACCCTACATGCGCAAACTCCGTGCAAACCTGCGTAAACCTGCGCAAACATCCCCCCCAAACAAATGCGCAAATACCCCCCAACCTTGTGCAAACACCCCCCACCAACCCACTACACGCAAACCTGCGCAAACACGGTGGCGGGTGCTCACATCTTCATGTAGAAATTTTGCGGAGACTGCGGGGGATGTGGTGAGAGGGGTTGCACCACACCCCCCGCACCCCCCACCAGTGGGCTACATTTAACTTAGCCTTGCGTTTTGCAGTTCTTGCAGTTCCTCCACCTTTTCCTTTACAAGTTTAGAAATGGTGATGTGGGAACGCAAGTATGCTGGGGCAAGTTTTTGGGTCAAGAGAGCATGCAGGTGGGAGTAGATATAGGTTGATGGAGGTGGAGTTGCTTCTTGTGGTGGAGGAGAGAACGGATAGATGTTGTAGGTTAACTGATGCTGCAAGATGGTGGGGCTAAGGGTATCAAGCAACACATCGGGTTGGGCAGTTATGAAGATAAACTTAGCGGTAGGGAGGATATAGTAGTAGGGTTTGGACACATTCATAGGGAAAGAGACTACGGTTAGGGGTGAGAAGGTAAGGATGTTGGAGATAGTGGGTGAGAGAAGGAAGCGAAGGTCTTTTTTGGTGGTATTGTGGTCAATGGCAACAATGAACACCCGCACGCAGGTAAATTGGTAAGGGAATGGGGGGTGGGGGAACTTACGGCGTGGGGTGGAGTTGTTTAGGGCAGACCTAAGAACTGGGATGGTAGTAAGGAACACAAAGGGGTAAAGTGCTTTGGCGATATAAGTCATAAGAGGTGGGGGGAAGTCTGTGTGGTTGGAGTAGTGAAGGATGGTGAAGGTTCTAGGTGGCAGGGTGGTGATTGAGTAGAGCAGGTCTTTGATGAAAGATTGGGCAGTATCTTCCGATGGAAAGTGGGATAGGATGAATTTGAATAGGAAATCAAGGGTGGTGTTATCGGGTTTAGGTGGTGGAGATGATAGTGTGTAATTGGTGAAGATGGGGAAGGGGGAGTGGGGATGGAGTTTTCCGCTGACCAAATCCACCACACCTTCACGGGTGTTGATGATTTGGTAGGGGACATCAAGGTTTAGCCAGGTGGGGTGGATGATGGTATTGGGAAGGTGTGCAAGCAGGAAATCGTGAACCTTTTGGGCGGAAACAGAAGAGATGAATTCAGCAAACTTGGAGTGGGCGGGGTTGGGGGAGGATTTGCACAGTTGGGTGGTATATTCTAGGTTTGTATCTACAGTCCAGATACCCGTTTGGGGGTGATATGCCCAAAACCCCACTGGGGGGACAAAGAGGAGTTTGCGCTCATCAAAGAGCGCAGCAATTTGTTCCAGTTCTTCTTGCGAGAAGTTAAATTTTCTACCTTTACCTTTTGCACCCATACTTAATTACCTCCTACTGTGTGCTTACTATCCCTCCTTCCCAGTTTTGTTGATTTCCCCCCACCCCTACCCCCCGCAGGGGGCGGGATGGGGGATTTTTTGCATCTTTGTCACTTATAATTATAGCACAAGTTTCCAATTTTGTAAAGAGCCCTGCGTTTCAATCTCCACCCCAGAACACCACCCCCCAAATCTAAGGATTGCAGTCCTTGCAGAAGCGTAATCTCATGCTCAGTGCCTATCCTTTAAGTTGGAAACTTCACTAACAGAAATGTGCATCACAAAGTAGAGGGTGAAGGAAAAGGTTAGTGCTGATGTATAAGCAGGAGTTAGTGAGTTGGTGAAAAATCTATAGGAGTAACGAGCACAAGATTTGGGGCGCAACCATTCTGTGCACACGCAGTAGTAAGGTGCCAACTTACTGTAGGGGTATTTCACCCAACAGCGCTGGATTGGAGTGGTGCGGATGACAATGGGGATTGGTTTGGGTGGTGGGGGTGGTGTGGCAACAAGGCTTGTGGTTCTTCCTTGCTGAGACTGCTGGGCTGCCCCAACACCCCCCAACAACAACGCAAAGGTTAACACTAACAGTGTTGTTCGTTGGAGCATACCACATCTACCTCCTTTATTTTGCAATGTTAGAGTTTGATTTAAATACTGCACCAACCCCCCCACACTGGGGGCACTTAACATCTCCAGTCCCATTGCAATACGGGCAAGTTGCTCCATTCTGCAACCTTCCAGCGACACAGTAAGTGCAATCCACCTTCCCTTGCCCTCCACAGCGTGTGCACAGTAAATCACCTGAGATAGTAAGCATCCACATTATAGTAACTACTGTTGTGAGAACAAGAGCAATAACAGATAGAGAAACTGAAGCAACCCCCAGCCCGTTTTCTTTACCTACCAATGCCCAGATACCTAGCCCCAACGCACCTAGAGCAAGAAGGTAACTTGCAGGGGGGCAGATGCAGAAGAGAAGGGCACACGCTGAGAGAATGAACCCAATTATCCCTACGGTTTTGTAGTTGATAGTAGAGACGGGTGTAGTTTGCATCATTATCAACCTCCTTTGTTGGTGTGGTTTACCCACCTCCATCCCTACCCACCGCATGAGTGGGTGGAGCGGGGGTGGGTAGGAAAACTTCATCACTTGTTAGATTTGCCTGTGCCGTTGCAGATAGTGCAAGTTACTGCCCCTTTACCCCCACAGTAAGTGCAAAGATACCCGTTGGTTAACCTTCCGTTGACACAGAAAATGCAATCCTCCCACCCCTTTCCACTACACACCCAGCAAGTCTCCAGGGCTTTGTCAATTTCTTGAACAGTTTTGTTTACGGTGTAGGTGGTAAACGCAGCAGTCAAGATAACCACCAGCACGGAGAGGGTGAGCCCTGCGATACCCCACCACATTGCCCCATTCCGCCATGCGAGAATGGCAAGCACAGCGGCGGGGATAGCGAGGAAGGGTGCAGCAGGGGGACAAACGAAGAGGCTTCCCACAGCAAGCACCACGGCAACAATCCCTAAGGTGACAGCGGTGTTTTGGTTCATGCTACATCTACCTCCTTTGTGTTTGAGATTTTCGTAAGTATATTATAGCGCATGTTTCCTTATTTGTAAAGAGCAGAATGCGTAAAAAAGAAAACCCCCACCACCCGCAGGGGGCGGTGGGGATGGGCCCGTTGTTCACATAAGTCCTCCTCCAACTCACCCATTTCCATCTATATTTTAGCACAAATTTCTGATTTTGTAAATACCCTTGCAGCAAACCTGCAGTTGCACACAAACCCTTAGGGGGTTAACTGCAAATTTCAAGTTTGCGTGTTGTGCTAAAATTAAGAGGGAAGCGCATGTTTTGCGATTTGTAAAGAGCACAGCGAGCAAGAATACAACTTGCAAACTACTTCATCAGGCTCTCCGCCTAGTGAGCGTGTCAGTATACTTTTTGGTGGGGAAGTGGTTGGAGGGATTAAGAAACTTTTGCTGCTAGTATCAAACAGGAAGGCAAGCAACAATATCATGGTAGCAAAAACAAGGAAGATGATGAGAAAAGTTATGAGTTCAATTATCTCACTTTTCATGAGCATGGTGGTGCGTGTGGATTTAATTTTCCCCCCTTCGTGGGCGGAGAGATGACCCCCATCCAGCATCAAACGGGGGCGAAATCAGTGATGTATGCTTTCTGCAACACTAAATCATTACCATCATTAATACCCTCTACCACAAGTTGGGACTTAAACAATTCATCGTTGTAGGTTGTAGTGAACTCCCACGCCACCCGCCACCGAGGGGGAGCATCCAACACATCAACCACCACACTTTCACCCCACCTAAACCCCCACTCATCCAACTTAACATGCAGCGCACCAATGATTTGCCTCCACCCCCCACCACTTTGAATTTGCTGCGCTAACTCTTTGTTAATGTCTTCAACTACTTTTTGTAAGTAATCACTGCTCACATTTTGCATACTAATCTCCCCCTTGTTATTTGTAAATGAGCAGCATACTACTTACATCACCCAACATTTTAGCACAGATTACAAGTTTGTAAAAACCATTTCCCTGCAGTGGGCACAAAGATAACATGCACAATCTCACTTAACAATATCTCGCTTGCGCAACTCCTCATACAGTTTTGCCAGCCTCTCATCTATCACTTCACTTATTTGTCTCCTAATGTGATGATACACATCAAATTGCGAGATATCTTCCTTTGAATTGAACTCTAATAGGGGGGAAGTTTTTTCATCAAGAGGCAGCGTGTAATCTCCCCCCCGCTTTTCGGCACGCACGATTAATGAAAGTTTGCCCTTGTAATTTAGTAAATCATCTACCTCCAAAATGAGTTTCACATCCCAAGCGGTAGGCACTGACCCCAGCAAAACCCCCTTAGGTGCTAGAAATTCCACATGTAAAATTAACTCTGTCACTTTTGCACTCAACTCTTTTATAAGTGAAGGGCCTATTGGGTCAGTTTCCATGTTCACCTCGGTGGGGGCAGAAAGAATTTTCCTGTTGGGAAAGTAAGCGTAAACTTTTCTGGAGCCAGCGGAGATGTATCTGTGCGTATGCCCAAGGGAATTAAAAACATTCAATAACACATCAGTGCACTGCTGAAAGAAATCGTAAATTTCTAACATATGTTGGGAATTGAACGCCACAACTAACTTCTCCAAATAATCAATGACTTCTGGATTAACTATTTGCTCACCCGCACGGGAAACAGGAAATTCTTTCAAGTCGGGTGGGACAAGTTTTAGGTTTAATCTTGGGTCTTTTAAGAAATTCCCCCATTTAGTTTGTATACCTGGTGCCACTAAGTCCATCCACCAAACTCTCACATCACTTGCGGTAACAAACTTAAACCCACAACTTGCTATGAAAGTGATAGGAACCCCCACCCGCCCAGCCAAATCCTGAACTTGTAACCACACCTGAAAAGAAAAATATACGCTCCCAGTATCTTCTCTCACATCAAACAACCTGTTTTGCATCAACTCTATGTGTTCTAAATTCACAGATAAATTGTGCTTATCCTTTAACCTTTTATTTAACTTAGATACAACACCAAGCAAAATCTGTTTTGCTAATCCTTTTCCTTCATCCAAAAGTGTCCTGATTGCCCACTTTCTGCTCACTTCAATCTCCTCCCCCCTAATTTTAGCACACTCGGTGCAAACTTGTAAGTTGCAATCCACCCCCTAAGGGCGTGGTGGCAACTAAGGGTTTGCTGCAGGAGTGTTTACAAATCGGGGAACTTGCGCTATAATATAAGTGGAAACAGAAAGGAATGAAAGGAGGAATGGACAATGGCTATAGAGCACCTGTATGAGTTGAATGCAATACTGCCACCAGATTATAATCCCCCCTACCCCGCCCAGAAAAATGCAAATCTGAACTCTCCATCATCGTCAGCATACTACATTGCTGTGTTTGTTCCAACGCTTTGCGTAGATAAAGAAAGCGGAAAGGAGGAGGTGGGTCTGCTCCCCGCTGGGGTGGTGCATTCTTGGTTGCACCCCGAACTCTGGGGGGAAATCCCCACTGGGCATGATTGGGGGGAATTTTGGCACAAAGTCTTCTCCTACTTTGAACAGTTCTCTCACGAAAAGAAAATTCCGCTGAGAGTGCAGTTGGTGAGAAGCACCAGAAGGCTTCTAATATTCTACCAAGATGATGTGTATCTTTCAACGGAAGGACTTTATCCCCCCATCCCAGATATATGGGGGTATCCCGCAGAAATAAGAGGCAGAGGAAAGTATGGAGATGTGAAAATTTATTTCAGGCAAGGACTTGGAATTGTCACCAAGCACGGATACAAAAGCGCACCCACCACCACATACCTCCCCCCCTCACACTGCGAAACCACGAGAGAGGGAGATGAGGGTTTCATAATCCTGTCCCCTGAAGGCAAACCCAAATTCTTCGTTGGTTGCAAGGATATATTTGATGCAGTATACAGACTAGATGCTATTGTGAGAATAGTGCAACTATTGCAAACATTCGGGGGTAGGTAGTTTCAAGCCTCCAAGTTCCCCCTAATTTTAGCACACTCGGTGCAAACTTGTAAGTTGCAGTCAACCCCCTAAGGGTTTGTGGCAACTGGAGGTTTGCTGCAAAGGTGTTTACAAAATCAACAATTTGTGCTAAAATATAAGTGGAAATGGGTGGGTGCGGGGAGAACCTATGAGGGCAGTGGGCTCCACCCCCACATCTGTGGTAGGTGTGAAATGTGAGGGGAACCTATGAGGGCAGTGGGCACCTCTGGCGAGTGCGGGGGCAGCAGGCTCGCACAAGGCGCAACTAGGTGTTTCTATTTGGTAAGCGCACGGATGCGGTGGTATTTGGTGGTGGGTGCGCTTACCTACGGTTACTTTCTTTTAACTAGAAACTGGCACTAAACTTCATCAAACGAGTTGCTTGGAAGGTGGAATTTTGAATTTCATGCTGCTGGAACCTTAGAAACACGCTATCTACCCCTTACTCCCCTTCGGGTTTTGTTGGTAGGGAAAACTTTCACTTCGTTAGTATCTTAGAAATTGAATTCCCAGAAGGAAAAAGTTTTATGTATTCCCTCCCACATAGTCTTTACTTAATGACCACACTTTGTGATGGGTATAGTGTTTTAGTGGGGTTTCCGCAAGGGTTTGTGGGAATTTTTGGGGGTGTGAGTGGGGGGTTTGCTGCTGTTTGAGGTGGTTGTTGAGGATAAATCCACCGCTTGCCACCACAATTTGCAGGGGTTTATGAAAAAATCAAAAGGGTGGAGGGATGTGGTTGTTGGTGAATGTAGTTTCAGTTGGGAGGTGGTGCGAAGGGTGGTGGTTTGTGTTTGGGGGAGAGTGGGTGGTCGTAGAGGTAGGGGAGTTTCATAGTTTTCTGCACGAAGGTGGTGTAGTTTTTGAGGGCGTAGTTAACGAACTTAAGTTTTTCCGTTAATGCTTTTGCGGTGGGGTGTTTGGGGTTGGGGAAACTTTGGAGTTTCTTTTCAAGCAATTTAGCGGTAATTTCCAACTGTTCTTTAGTGGGGGGAGTTCTTTTGAATTTTTCCCAGCCCAGCAGTGCGTAGAGGTTGGTGAGTGCGGTTGCAAGTTTCCCACACTCCAGCCACCGCCTTCCGTATTTTAGATACATTGTGGGGATATAGGGCTGCCCGAAGGGGTCGGGGTTGGGTTTCCACCCTTTCTTGAAGTCATCCCAGCCATCTGTGTTTGCGTAGGTATCAACGATATACTTTGCAACTTTGAGCAAATCGCATTTCACTTTATTCAACCAACTTCTTGGGAGGTTATACACTTCAAGCACGCTGCTGGGTGATGTTTGCATGATTAGTTCTTGAAGTTCCATCATTTCCTTGGGGAACTTTTGCTTTATTACATGTAGGGGTATGGGTGTTGGTGGTGGGGCATCTTTCACTCCGAACTTTACATCTATTTTGTATCTTTCTTTTTGTGTTTCGTAGTGTATTTTTTGGATGATGAAGGGTGAGCGTGGTGGAAGGTTTCCGACCACCCAACCCGCCAAGTCCAAATTTTTATCATCAAGGTCTTGTGCAGCAAGTTGTAGAAGGTATAGAGCGTAGTAGATAACCCACATTGCTTTATCGTAATCTCTCATTTCATCGGACATACCTTGCAAGCGTTTAAATGCTTTAAGGTATTTATCTTGCAGGTGGGGGAAGTGTTTGAACTTCCAGTTTACCCTTATGTATTTACGGGTTGCTTTTCTCAAGATGTTGCGCACATTTTGGGGGGTGAGGGTGGGGAGTTGCTTTCCTTCCCTTATAAGTTCCCTTTCTCCTTCGCTGTCCCAGTAAGGGTTAGGTTGCACATAGATATTGTAGAGGTTATGCACTAGCAAAAGGGAGATGGGGGATGTGAGCATGAATGTGATGTATTTAGTGGTGCTGATTTTCCCTTCCTCATGGGCTTTTTTGATGAGCCTTAGGACGGGTTGGGGGAAATAAATTGTGGTGTTCACCCAGATAATTTCATTGAGTTGAAGCAACTTCCTTCTAAGTTCATCTTCGGTTAACCTTCTGAGGGGTTTTCTTGTGTGCAGCCACTCCAGCGTGCGGGGGTCATTTATTATCAACCACCGTTGTAGTTCCACCAAAATAGTTTTCAAATGCTTCCATTTGCGTTTGATAGTGGTTTTCACCCACAAAAGTGGGTCAAACTGGATAGTGTATTTATCCCCCCCGCTGGGGGGCGGGGGAAATTCCACCCACTCATAATCATAATACTCCCTCACCGCTCTCCTTCCCTCAGCACTCAACTTGCTCATTACATAAGGTGTGTTCAAATAATAATAATGTAATGCCCTTTCCAATGATGTCCTCACAAACCCCCCCAAAGTCCATTTAAATGGGGGGTCAAAATCCGCAAGGTCTTTATCCCACCCCTCCCACTCCCCCAACACCTTCCTTAACCCCTGCTCCACCGCCTCCTTCATCTCATTGCTGTAGTTATACTTGTGTATCAGCACCACCAGCGCAAGGGGGAGTCTTACCCTAACCTTCACCATCTCCCCCACCCTCACCATCTCCCTCACAAAATCCCTTACCCCGCTGTTGCACATCTTCAGCCACCGCTCCTCATCTATAAATTGCAGCAAACTCCTCTGTAAGCGCTTCGCTTTATACACCTTTCTACCCTCCTTCGTGTCCCAAATTATATCGCAAACTCCTGAGTTTGTAAAGTCCTTTTGCGCAAACACGCAGTTTGTGACCACCCCACTCCCCCCATCATGCTTGTGCAGAACTTTCTAACTAACTTTCTAACTTCAGTAGTGTGAGAATGTTAGTTAAAATGTTAGTTAGAATGTTGCGCGCACTACCTACATTTCCTCTACTCTACCTGAATAAGTTCCCCTTTTCACCTATTCCCACTTATATTCCAGCATAAACTTTTGATTTTGCAAACACCCTTGCAGCAAACTCTTGGGGGTGGACTGGGGGTGGGGATTGAGGTGCAAAACTCTTTACGAATCGCAAAACATGCGCTTCCCTCTTAATTTTAGCACAACACGCAAACTTGAAATTTGCAGTTAACCCCCTAGGGATTTGGGGGCAACTGGAAGTTTGCTGCAAGAGTGTTTACAAATTCGGGAGTTTGTGCTAAAATATAAGTGGAAAGGGGTGGGTGCGGGGGGAACCTATGAGGGCAGTGGGCCTGTCCACGCCATTCCCCCCCAAACCCTTAGGGGTGGAGTTCTGGGGTGGGGATTGTAACGCAGAACTCTTTACAAATGGGGGAACATGCGCTAAAATATAAATGAAAAAGGGTGGGTTGGAGGAGGACTTATGCGAACAACGGGCTCGCAGCCACCGCTCCCACCTCCCCCTGCGGAGGGGTGGGGGTTTTTTCTTTTTTACGCATTCTGCTCTTTATAAATAGCCCGCTGCCCACATAGGTTCCCCTCACATTTATATTATAGCACAAATTTCTGATTTTGTAACCACTCTTGCAGCAAACCTCCAGTTGCACTCAAATCCTTAGGGGGTGGACTGCAACTTGCAAGTTTGCACACTGTGCTAAAACATAAGTGAAGTAGGAAGATAAGAGGGTGACTTAGATAAACAATGGACTAGATTGGGGGGTGGTGTTCTGGGGTGGGGGATTGAAGCGTAGGGCTCTTTACAAATGTGGGAGCATGCGCTATAATTATTAGCGCCCCCCACGGTGGGGAGCAAAAACTGGAGGAAGGAGGGAGAGCACATGAAGTATGAGTATGTCCGCTGGCGCTCACACGAGTGTCCCCTTTGTAGTAAGGTGAGGTGGGAGGGCATAAGAAGGAGGATGTTGGCTGAAAATCTGGTGAAAGACCCCAACCGAGCCCAACAGGTAGTTGATGAAGTTGATGGGAAATTTGGCCTGTGTAAGTTTCACCGCACCCTGCAAGGGTATTTTGCGAGGGTGAGGGAGTGCTGGTGGAAAACGAGCATACGAGCGGAGGGGCCGTATAAAGTGGTGGTGGAAGCGTGGAGCAAGAGGGGGACGCTGTTCTACATCGTAATAACTCTGTGGGCGTGGTGGATAGGGGATGAAGGAGAGGGAGAAGAAGGGATATATGTAAGTTTTGGTGAGGATGCGACAGTATCTTATATCCTCCCCGTGCGGGACTTTCTGCTGTATGCCCCCCGCAAATGGGGGCAAGCACTGTATAATGCAGTTCTTATCCTGCCTAACCAGCAAAAACAAGAATGCGAAAAACAATGCGAGCGGGTTGATAGTTAGTTCACCGCAAAACTCTTTACAAATGGGGGAACATGCGCTAAAATATAAATGAAAAAGGGTGGGTGGAAGGGGAACCTATGAGGGCAGTGGGCTGTTTCATTACCTATGCTTCAAGTGTTGCAGCAACACAACATCTTTCTCCACAATGTTGCCGCCCCCGATACGGGGAAAGGGGTAGTTAGGGATGATGCGGGGCGCATCATTGGAACAAAGAGATTAGTGTTTATGTGTTCTAGAAAAGATTGAAGTGTCACAGCGCCGCCGTCCTTGTAGCCACCGCCGCCGCCACCGCCCCCACCTCCCCCTGCGGAGGGGTGGGGGTTTTTTCTTTTTTACGCATCCTGCTCTTTACAAATGGAGGAACATGTGCTATAATATAAGTGGAAAAACGCAAAGGGAACTTATGCTGGCAGTGGGCATGGCGGGGGGATGTAATCTCAAAACTATCAACGAGGGAGGTAAATCTTAATGAACAACGAAGCAATCACTGAATTGAAGGAGTTTTTAGTTACTCAGTTAACCCCCTACTGGGTGCAGGGGGTTCGCAACATGTTGTGTTTCACTTTGGCGGGGGTGTTGCGTAGAGGTGGAGTTAGCGAAAGCGATGCGAAGGATATTATCGCTGCAATTTGTGATGCTGCTAACGATGAAGAGAAGAAGGTCAGATTGAAAACAGTTTCATATCAATACAAGTTGCCTCTTGAGTATAAAGCGGGGGGGAAAGTCTGTGCGGGGGTGCGTAAGTTCCGTGAGGCTGCAAGGGAAGCAGGTATTCCTGGGGAACTCGTAAAAGCAATAGTGGAGAGTATCAACAAGGTGAAATCGCAAACTTCTTCATCAGCATCTCAGGGCTCTTTACAAATGGGGGAACATGTGCTATAATTATAAGTGCCCCCCAGCGGGGGGGTAAAATCGGGAAAGGAGGGATAAAAGATGACTCGCTACGCTCTCTGCGCAACAACCCACACCTTGGCAGCCCTAAAATTGGGGCTGCCTCACGCACAAGCGTATGCTGCAGGCGTCGCCATTGCCACCGCCATTGCGGTTTTCAAGAATCGCAGGTTGGGCGGTGGTAGTGGTGGCGGGAAACAGCGAAAATGGTATCCTAACAAGGAAACCTCCGAGCCACAGCAAACCACCACATCCCATCACCCCCTTCCCACTATTAAAGTGGGTGGGTTTGACCTATTATTTGAGGTATCTCCATTAGGGCAGGTGGTGGCAAGAGTGGTGCTCGGTGGGGAGGTCACCGAGTTGAAAGGAACTTCTGTGAGGGGGGAGCACGAATTCAACAAAATCCCCCCAGAGGTCAGGGAGCAGTTGTGGGAGTTGTTGCAGGGTGTAGACGCAGCATCTCGTAAGGTGTTTGATGTTTACAAAACGCTAAGAGATACTCTTGCACTGTGACCGCTGCTGCCACTGCCCCCACCTTCCCCTGTGGGTGGTGGGGGTTTTGCTTTTTTATGCATGCAGCAAACCTCCAGTTGCCCCCAAATCCCTAGTGGGTAGGCTGCAAATTATAAGTTTGCGTGTTGTGTTGTGTGTGCTAAAGTGTAAATGGCAGGGGGGAGTTTGAATGCAATGGAAATGGACAGAGGAGAAACTCAAGGATGCAGCAATACGGGTTGCATACAAGGTTTGGCAAAGAATTGTGGATATAATAAACACCAGACTGGCGGGTAAACACAATTTTAGAGTGGTGTTGGAGTGGTGTAATTTTAAGGAGGGTGTGTTTTCTTTTTTCAAAACGGAAACAGGTTTTGTTCATTTTTCTGTGGTGGTGGTGTTGGGTGTGGTGGGTGCACGGGGGCAGGTAGGAACTTCCATCATCTTTGATTCCACGCTATGGATGGAGTTGGATACTCCTACAGAGGGGTTGCTCATGCGGTTGGATGTGAGTGATTTGAGGGTGGAGACCAATGGGGGAGAAACGGTGCTAAATTACACATTTTTTGTGAAGAGGCTTGTGGATGAGGATGAAAATGGTATCCCTACAGATAGCATAAGCGAACAACACTTATCTTCTGATGTTTTTGCTGCTTTGCTGAAAGTTATTGTAACTTCTCAATCCCCAAAGTTGCATATGATTAATACCTTTTTCCTGTGGTGTGCGGATTTGGTGTTAATGAAATTTGCCAACCTTTTTCACACGCTATGGGAGGTAACTGCTGCACCCACTGATGTTTACGCTTATTTTCGCTCGGTGAAAGTTCCACCCCGCTTTAGCAAAGTCAGAGTTAAATCTAAGTTAGAGGATTCCAATGTAGATGAGTTGCATGCAGATTTTAGTGCTGTAAAGTTAACTATTGAGTTTCTCTCTGCAAAGGGGGCAACGCTGAATACAGTGGATTTAGTTGCCGTAGCAACTTTGCTTCTTTGGATAGAAGATTTAGAAAACTGCAAAGGCATGGTAAGATTGGAAGTTTCCTCCAGAATGGAAGTGGGGGGTAAGAAATACTTCCCATCTGCCTCCACTATCCTTATGAAATTCAATTCACCAGCAGACCTTACCCCATCTGCTCTTCAGCGCAGCATCTCACAACCTTTTGCTACCCTCATTCAAACACTAATAAATCGTGCGTATAAAAATCTGTATCCCGAATGATTTAGTCTGCTGCCATCACTTCTGCAGCAAACTCCCAGTTGCCACCAAACCCTTAGGGGTGGAGTTTTGGGGTGGAGATTGTAACGCAGAACTCTTTACAAATGGGGGAACTTGTGCTATAATTATTAGTGGACAATGACGGTGGTAGAGCGTGGAGGTAAAGTAAAACCAACAGTTTTTGAAGGGAGGACTACAATATGCGCAACATCAAAATCACCATTAAGGATGTTATCCTCCTTGCAGTGTCGGTGGCGTTTGTGGGGTTACTTATCTTTTACCTTTCAACTTCAAGAAAACAACAACCCAAATCTACCACCCCACCACCTACCAAAATGCAACACTACACTTATCAACAACCAACTACCCATTCCCACTCATATTCCACCCCCACCCACCAGCAATACAAAATAGTCTACACAAAAAGAGCATGCTTAACTTGTGGGGGGAGGGGCAAACTTCCCACTACCCCCCAGCAGGTTTGCGCAGCCTGTGGAGGGCGTGGGTATGTCGCTGTGGCAAAGAAGGAGGGGGCGGTTATTGCGGGTGGTGTGTATGGCGGTGGTTATGTGGGTGGTGTTCCGCTGGAAGGTGGGGTTGCTGGGGTGCAAGTTGTTCAGCCTTATGAGTGGGTGGTTTGCTCTGCTTGTGGGGGAACTGGATTGGCGCATTACACCTGTCCGTCTTGCAATGGAAGTGGGTATTTTGTTCAACCAAGTATTGTTGGGAGATAATTAATGCTTTACATAAATATACGCCCAGCGCATCCCTCCTTTCCCGTCCCCCTTGCCCCCGCTGGGGGCGGGGGGATTTTATCTTTTACCCCTTGCAGTAAAACTCCTTAACCATTCCCTTGCTTCACTATGAACTTTGTTGTATTCATGCTCGCTATTTTGCATACACAACGCCCATCCCCCTCGTGGGTTTCCCCGCAGCAAACCTTGCCCACTGCCCACATAGGTTTTCCCTACATTATAGCATAAACTTCCGAGTTTGTGAGTAAACACTCTTGCAGCACCCCCCCCAGTTGCTGTCCAACTTTGGGGGGTGGAGTTCTGGGGTGGGAATTGCAGCACAAAACTCTTTACAAATGGGGGAATATGCGCTATAATTATTAGTGCCCCCCCCAGCGGGGGGTAAAATCGGGAAAGGGGGGATAAAAGATGGCGCAAACATGGTTGGACATCAAAATCGTTGTTGATGAACACACAATTCTCCTTTACTCTCCATACCACCCGCACCTCCCCCCCAAACTTCGGGGGTTGGGCAGGTGGGATGCCACTAGGAAGGTATGGGTGTTCCCCAATACTCCAGATGCGCTCCAGAGAATCAAGGGTGCCCTGATTGATGTTTTTGGTTGGGATGGGGTGTCTCCAGAGGTGGAAGTGTGTGATGTTGCTGTGGTGTTAAGTGGGTGGGGTAGCATGGAGTTTTGGGGGTTGGGGAGATGTGTCTACCGCCCCTACCGTGATGGGCGGTTGCGGGTAGCCTACTGGGTTGAAGTGCAGGATGAGCCTGGGGGCGGGGGGAGTAGAAAACACCCAGCCATTGAATGGGCGCATCTTATCTTCCGCTGTGTTCCTCTAACTCTTGTATCGCAGTTAAAGAATTCTAATAATTCTAAATTAACTCTGGATGTTTTCAATGTTCGCAAAGTTAATGTGGTGGAAATTGCGAGAAACATAAACTCCCGCACATTCCAAGGGGGTGAGAGCGAAAGGTTAGCAGTGATGCTAGCACTAACTTACTAACTAACCTTTGGTGTGCCGTGCCCCTCCAGCCCCACCGTCCGCAAGTTGAGGGTGGTGGGGTTACTTTAAATTGGTTGCGCTAAACTAGAAACGGGGGTGGGCGAATGGGGTGGGAGGACAGAAAACAAAAGTTGGGCTAATTAATTGTGGGGGTGTAACGAAACATGAATGATGCGCAGTATATAAGAAGAGCATTACAAATTCTTTTGCTTTTGTGGGAAAAATATATTGCTTTCTTAAACCACAAAATCCCCCCATCTTCCAATATTTCAATCACTTTACACCGAATTGCTCCACGGTTGGATTATTACCATGAGTTCTATGAAGACACATTAAACGCTACCATTACGACCGATGTAGAGTTGGGGGTTTACAAAGAATCTTTGAGTGGAGTTTCCATCATTTACACGGTAACCAACCACCTGAACTTGATGGGTGAAGGGAGAATAAAGGAGGTGGGGGGGCGGGGCATGGGCTTCCGCTGCGAGCGCATGCGCATGGAAGGAAAAATCTCCATCCCATATTATCAATTTCCCATCCTCAACCATAGTGTTATCCCACGCTCTGGATTGCCTGTTTACGAAATCTCCCAAGGCTATTTCGTGCCCCAAACTGCTGATTTTCTGGTGGAAACCATCCTAGCAGTTAACTCACCCCGTGTGTTGGAACTTTTTAATTTTTTCTCCACCACTTTCCAAGTAGTTGCCTCAGCCTTAGTAAGGCTGCAGTCCAACGCTTTGCGTGTCTCATTTTTCCCTAATTCACCAGAGTTTTATGTTCTCCTCCGCCATGTCTCAGTTCCATCCTTTCATTTTATCCCATCACCCACCTTGAGCATGGATGTGCCTGTTGGAGAGCCCGTTCAAGTTGTCGTTGAAGGCCTTAACGCTGAACTGAAGAATGTGGAAGCACAAGTTGATTTTTTTAATAAGGATGGAAAGTTTCTCCTATCAGCACCCGCTAATTTTAAGGTTTCTGTCTCCCTTGATTTCCCTGAAGGTAAGCCAAACCATGCAACTATCTCTCTATACATCTATGTTAAGTGCGTGGATTATGAAACTGAAGAGGTTTCCACTCTCTACGAATTCAAAAACCGTTTTTACATTCCTCCTTACCCCTCCTTTGAAGTTATCATGTCCACTTTAGAAGAGCGCATACGGTGGGCTTTCTATCACATCTTCACCCACTTCCGTGAGGTGTGGTTAATCAAACCTAACCAGTTGTAATGTGCTCCGCACCAAACTTCTTCGGTGGTAACTGTGTGGTGGTGTGTGGTGTGGCTTATGTGGGGTGGCTCATGTGATGGGTGGGTGTGCACTTGTGGAGTGTGAGCGGGGGGTAACCCAAGTTGCCTCCTTTAATGGCAACCTTACCCAAGAAGGGGGTAGAACCCTTCGGGCATCTGAGGGCACGGGTTGATGCCCTGAGCCCACAACGCTATGTTGCGGGCAGCAACTAAATCTGCGTTACCTACATAACCACACTTCCCGCACCTAAATACTTCCTGTGATTGCCTATTCTTTTTACTCACGAAGCCACAAATAGGACAAGTGCGGGAAGTATTTTGTGCATCAACGAAAATTACTGAAACACCGTGCAATTTTGCCTTATAGGTTATGTATTGCTGCAAGGTAAAGTAAGACCAGCAAGAGTGAATATAGCGCTCTTGTCGCCTTACCTTAGTCGTTGTCCTTGCCCTTGCACCCTTAAGGTTTTCTAAGGCAATTCCAAGGGCAAGTGCCTTGGCATCAGCGACAATGCGCTTAGAAATGCAATGCAAAACATCTCTTGCAAATCTTCTCTCTTTCTTGCTTATTCTCAAAAGTGCTCTGCGAACACTGCGATTGTCTTTCCCAAATTTGCGTTTCAATGCCTTCTTCTTTTGCAACTCCCTTCTCTTTTCCTTGTAGTGCAGTCTCTTTTTTGTCAATTCTTCTCCACCATAGAAATTCCCCAGACTATCCACTGCGACATTCTTAATCCCAACATCCACACCCAGCCACCCACTGGGAAGAATAGGTTCTTCCTCAGGAAACTCTACGGGGACATGAAGGTAAAACTCCCCATCGGACTTCCTGTAAACCAACTTTGCTGACTTTCTCAGAAATTTCACCTTACCATCCAGATTACGCCCAAAGGTGATAGAAAATTTTATTCTTTCCCCAGTTGCTAATTTCAAAGATACACATTGACAATTATCTCTAAAATCAAAGAGAAACTGGTTCAAATCAATAGCAGCAAATTTCTTGAAGCCAATAACTTGCTTGAACCTTAATTTCTTTGTGCGGGTTTTATAGGCGTTACAGATTCTGCGAATGATAGCGCACGCATAAGCGGCGGGAAGGGCAAAACGAGTTCTTAATTCGTGATAAGCGTGGTGGTGGACTTTGGTTGGATTAGCGGTTTTCAATTCAAATACCTTCTGGGAGAGCCAATTGCTTGCATCATTGACCCTCCTAAAAGTCTCTAACATGATGTTTTTGTCCTCTACACTCAGTTTCCCCACTAAAGTCAGTATCATATCCCTATGCCTCCCTAATTTATTATAGCCTCCCTCCAAGTAACCTGCTTCTTCTCTTTTGCCCTGCCTCTTAAGGTGGCAACTTGGGGTATATTATGTGGGGGGATAGAGCCTCTGGCTGGTGGGGTGGGCAACTCTTTACCCCCCGAATTATTCCCTGCGTGTTGTTTGCTTTTGCTTGCTGTTATCGTAGATTTCCACCTAACCCACCCAGTTTCATTTGTATTTCAGCGCAAACTTCCGAATTTGTAAGCACCTTGCAGCAAATTTTGGGTTGCGTTCAAGCCCTTAGGGGTTGAGTTGCAACCAGCGAGTTTGCGTGGGGTGTAGCAAATTGTGGAGTTGGTGGGGGGGCTAAAATTTGTTATGGGGGAGGTAATTTGGAGTTGTTTTGGGTATCTAAATAATACAAATATGCTTAAATACTTAGTAACGCTATTAGCAACATCACTGGCGTTTAGTAGCAGCAACCCCTCTCACAATCTTCATGTAGTTTTCAAGGTGGGAGTAAATGGAACTTTTTACTGCACCAAAACGGGGAAGTTAGCGAATTTGGTGTGGTGGGGTGGGAAGGAGATTTCCCCTCTTCCTGTGCGCAGGCGTGGGGGGTTAGTGTGTTGGAAAGATGGGAGAGTTGAGGGGGGATACTTTGAGTGGTGTTCCAGTGGAGTGAAATTTAATGGAAGGAAGATTTCCCCGCAGGATGTTTGTTGGGCGCTGGCGGGCGGGGGGTTATTTTTGTTAGATAACAAGGTTTACACTTCTAAGGATGTTGCTAAAAGGGAGGGGTTAAGCACGCACATTACTAATCACAAAAGTTACTCTTTCATTTTGGTGCACAAGGATAGGAGGAAAATCACGCTGGGGGTAAGCAAGGATGGAATTCCCCCAGCAGCGTTGGCGCAAAAGTGCAAGGGGAAATATTATGCGCTGCTGCGCTTGGATGGGGGAAGCGCTACGCACTACTTCTTCAATTCCCGCAAACCCACTTGGGTAAACAATGCTGTGGGGCTGCCCCAATAGTGCGGGGGTGGGCAGTGGGGAAAAATTCAGTATGCTAATTCTGTTAGCAACAGCATTTTTAGTGTTGCTTTCAGCACTGCAAGAAGTTTGTTTTCAACATAATCATAATCAGGGGGAGGGAGGGGGTCATCTGGTTCTCCCAAAGGGATATCCCAACTGTATTTTTGTGTTCTTATGTAACCGCTGCCTACGCTTGTAGCACCCTCTACTTCCATGTTGAGTTTTGCTCCTTCTACTTTATATGGGTCACCTTGTGGGTTGTGGAGGATATCAAAGTTGATTTTCATCACCACATTAGCATCCCCTGTGGTGTTAGTAACTGGTGCTTTTGTTCTGCTGCGCTTTGCTGCTTGGTAGATGTTGGTGCTGATGGAGAATTCTAGGTGAAGGTGGATATTGGTGTTTATTCTGGATACATTGTGCAGTGCGTGATACCAACCCACCCTTTCGGAGGTGTAAATTTTGGTGGGGTAGCGGGTTGAGGTGGGTTGGGGTGAAACAACATCCATTTTATGTAAGGTGATGTAGTATTCTGCATTTTCTTGAAATTCCGCATGGCGGAGGGGGGATTGGGGGTCATATTGCATGATGAATTGGTAGGTGAAGTTGATGAATTGAGACATCCATTTTCCGATGGGGTTAGATGGGAGTGTTGAGATTACAAGGAGCACTTCTTTGGTAATACTTTCCAGAGTGCTTTTACTGATTTGGGGGGTTATGTTCGTTGTCATATTCATTAAGGGTTGTTCATCTGAGGGGTAGGGTTCTCCTTCTATGGTGTGTTGCCCTAGCAGTGGTATAATGTAGTTACGCCGAGTGGTATATATTGCATCAATCCCGACATTCCAATTGAATTTGTTTTTCCAATTAAGTTTTGCAAGGATATTGAAGTTAAGTAGCATAACGAAGGAAGATGTGCTGTGCGGGGTAGAGAAAGTGATGCTAATTTCTGCCACATTATTGTTTGAAGTTACATAAGCGAGTGTGTTTGTTGGCATATGAATCTTTTGGTATTCATGTGCCAGTGTAATATTTTCTAGTGCAACTTTGGTTTGGAGTTGGGGGTCATGCAATGCTTGTGTAATCATTTGCTGCAGGGTGGGGATGAAGGCTTCACCGAGCAAGGCATGTGCGTGGGATGCCAACTGTTCTTTGAAATCTTGGGATTCTATAATCAATTTTACAATTCTTTCCCTCTCTTCTTTAGTGAGTTCACCGTCTTGTTTTGCAAGTTTGGTGTGTGATGATGTGTGCGTTTTATGCAACATAGGTATCACCTCTGAGCAAGTTTTACTTCCCCCCACGCTGGGGGTGCAGGTGTTTAACTAGTGCTTGCTTTCTTCATCAAACTGATAATGCACTCTTTTATTTGCTCTATGTTTCTATCACTGATGATGCTGTTGGGGTTGGGCAAGTTTACTTCAGTCGCTGTGCTGGGCAAGGAAATACTTGCTATTTTGATGTCTTTTATAAAGAAATCAAAGGAGAACTCCAAGAAAATATTCAACCCCTTCTTTTTCTTCGTAGTGAAATTAAACAGTGATAATCTCAGTTCAGTTGTTCCATTGACCACTTTCTCTTCAGAGTGTTCATCTTTCGTTATAGTTCCTTCCACCGTAGTGGGGAAGAAAAAGTGAAGTATAAGTGCTTGAACTTCAGGGTAATCTGCAATTTCTCCTTGTGTTGAGAAGTATGGGGAAATTCTCACTTTAGCGGTGATGCTTTCTTTTGGACTAGCATATTCAATGGGTGATGCGAGGTTTTCATTTAGGACACTCCACACATCGGTTACCCACTCTTCTACATAGTGAAGGCTTTCGTTTTGAGATAGGACAATGTGTTCTGCAAATTTTGTTATTTTTTCAGCCTCTATTTTATCTTTCACATTTTGTAGTAGTATTTCAGTTTTCGTGAGCAGAAAATAGGTTGGAGGAATTGTGTAGGGTGTTATCCCTTTTCGCTCAATTGTTCCAAAGACTTCCAAACTTGAAACCGTCCATAGTTCTGCGCTTGGGGGTGTTTCAAGGTAGCAGTTAAGAGTGCTGGCAATATTTAACTCCATTACTGCAGTTCCGCATTGAGATATGTTACTTGCCAGAATAAAGCATTCCGCTCTTATTTCTCTAGGGTTTCTTTTTTTCTGTATAAGGAAAACACGGCTTTCACTTTTCCTTAAAAACATGGGTGATGTGTTGACCTCTGGTGGGGGGGTTTGGGTGAGTCTTCCAATTGTTTCTGCTATTGCAGGGAGCACTTGTTTCCCCCAGATGTCTTCCAGTATCATTGCTCCTCTGCGGAGTAGGTATTCTTTCATTTTATCATTCTCTATCACTACTTCATCCTCATCCAATCTCAGCGGTCGGTTGGGTGAGAGAACGATTACCTTACTCAACTTTGTCTGTCACCCCCCTGTTCAATTTTAATCAGCACACTTTGACCTCCCTCTTAATTTTAGCACACCATGCAAATTTGAAACTTGCAGTCTACCCCCTAAGGGCGTGGTGGTAACTGGGGGTTGCTGCAGAGGTGTTTACAAATCGGGAAGTTTGTGCTAAAATATAAGTGGAAAAGGGGGGTGCGGGGGGAACCTATGTGGGCAGTGGGCTCTATTGCATCTATCAAGTAAGTGTGAGGGGAACCTATGATGGTAGTGGGCGTTGAGGGAAGAATTGAGGCAACTAAGATGTAAAACTGTGTGATGGTAATCTATGATGGCAGCATGGAATATAAGCAACAGCACAAAGGTAGCACCCTGCGATGGGAGGAGCGGGCTCCTCCCCAGCAGGTTCGGGGCCTGTGCCCGCAGGCCTTAAAGGGCGCTTCTTATGTGGGGTTCTCCCCCGCATGAGGGTGACCTCAAGCCATCTAGGTTCCCCTCCACCTACCCCCACATCTGTGGTAGATGTGAAGTGGAGGGGGAACCTATGAGGGCAGTGGGCTCTCATCTTTCTTAGGTGCTATGGTCGGAGATGGCAATACCGTTTGCACCAATTCACCTCCTTTTAAAATTTTAGCACGGGACTTTGCTGCAGGGGTATTTACAAATCTAAGAGTTTGCGCTATAATATAAGCGGAAATGGGTGGGCATATAAGGGAAAGGGACTTGGACGAACAACAAACATGCTAGGAGAAAGGAGTGAAAAGCATGAAGGTATTGAGATTGGTTGCTGCTTCTTTCCTTCTGGTTGCATCCGCAAGTGGGTTGTGGGGACAAAATGCGTTATCTATCTCGTATAGGCTTGAACACATTCAAAATTCTGTAGGAAGGTTGCTGTCCACTGTTCCCCCCCGCAGGGGTGGCACTATTGCTTTAGAAAACAAGTTCACCCGTTTGAGCACTGCTGTAGTAGTTCTGTATTTCCCCCAAGCGAACGGAGAGCAGGTGGCATACATAGACTTTGATTTGATTATCAAGAATGTGAAGACAGAAGGTGCATCTTTTGCTGAGTTGTTAGCGCAAGCATCTGCAGATGACATTGAGTGCAAAATAGTAGCAGCCCGCCAGTGGGATGGACGGAAGTTCCGCAACCTTCCCTTGGAAACTTTAAACTCCCCCCTATCCACTTTGAGCGATGAAATCTGTTATTTGTATGTTGTTCTCAATCCTTCTACAAACCTGTGGGTTGTATTCTTCCCCCGACAAACTGCAGATATTACGATGCGGGAGTTAATTGCCAAACTGATAACATTTTTGACTATCACAACAAATGTTCCTATGAAAGACAAGGTGCACCTAACGGGGGATAAGGAATTTGTTGTTCCCTTGCCCTTTTCCCAGAAAGAGTGGAGGATTATCAAAGACCTACCTTTTTCCGTGGGATTAAGTTTGCTCTACTACAAGATGAAAGATAATCAACTCTACTTGTCTTATTTAGTAGATGCAATAGATAATTTCCCAAATAACGGTATCACTTTGCCTTTGTGTGAGTTCAAGTTAAGTCTCAACCCCAACTCTTGGGCTTCAAAAACTCTGGGGGATGCTTTGCAGGAATGCACCAAGTTAGTTGCTGAGCACATCTTCAAGCCACCAGCGCCTGCGGTGGCAATGGGTGGGGTTGGGGGGAACCTAAGTGGTCAATATGCGGCGCCTTCATCGTATGGAAACTATGGAAACTATGGAAACTACTGGTCAGTGCCAACATCTAGTGGGTTACGCCTTCAAGTTAGGGTGTATCCAGTTAACCCCATCATTGTAGAAAGGCTTTACGAGCCTGTGTGGGGAGTAAATAATGGCCCACCTGCAATTGTGAGTCATGCGGCATTCTTGCAAAGGATTGGTGATTACAAAGCGGTGGCAGAAATAATTAGTGGCACAGAAGCCGTTTGGTATGTGGGGGAGCCTCCTTTTGGGTTTGTATTTTTCCAAACACGAGATTTGTATGGTAGACCTGTGTGGACAACCACTCCTTACCCCAACTTTGTCATTAATGAGTTAGGTGGGCTTGTGTTCAATATTGTGGGGGGAGATACATGGCAATGGTCGTATGTGCCCCCTCACCAAAACCCTAAAGTGTGGGAAGAACTTATGTGGCGTAAACTTTATGCGCAGGCCGTTACACGCTTGAACGGTGGGATATTTTACCCTTCAGATTTTGTAACACACTATCTGTTTGGGGAAATTTTGGGCGGCATGAGCAAAAGGGGAAAGTGGATATACTTGTGGCATTTGTGGAATGCTGCCAACAGGCGTTAATCTTGCTCTAAGGGGTGATGCATGGTGTTGTTGAATGATGTGATGATTAAGCAGTTGGTAGAGAAAGACCCAACCTTTATCCAACCTTTTGAAGGTAGGAAAGTGAGCGATGGGGAATTGCCATCGTGGGGGCTGGAGCCACACGGTTACACTTTTAGGCTTGCACCGCAAATTCTGTATTACCCTTCTCCTTTTTCTTTATATCCAACTTCGCAGTGGGGTAGGGGTTTACACTCCTATGAAATTTCACCCGAACCTTACCTCATTGATTTAGAAATTGGGGAACACTTTTGTCTCCCGCCTTTTGCTACTCTTTTGTGCTCAAGTATGGAAACCTTTCGGTTACCCTCCAACATTGTAGGGTTGCTTGTAGGAAAAAGCACTTACACAAGGCAGGGACTATCTTACCACATGACTGTGGTGGATGCTGGCTATGAAGGTGTCATAACTTTCACAGTTACCAATTTGAACCCTTGCATGGAGATAAAGGTGTATGCTGGGGCAGGGGTGGGGCAGATAATGTTTGTGCAGTCAGCGCCTGCGGAAGTTGCTTACCATGAATCTGACGCACTACGCAAGTTAAAAGAGTCAATGCATAAGATAGTAAACTTACATGGGGGAGAAGAAACTCTGCAGGGGCAGGAAATTGATACTCAACTCTTGGAATTGGAGGGTTAGATATGTCGGCAGAAACCCAACAGCGCAAGCGTGAGTTTGTGAACAAACTTAACGATTTGACGCCTAAAGAGTGGTTATTGTTCCAGAAGAGTTGGTTTGTGCTCAATCCTCCTCCTAGGGGCAAGGATAAGTTGTTGCACCCTGCTCCATTTCCTGAAGAATTAGTTATGCAGTTTGTTTCCTTTTTCACGAAGAAAGGCCAATGGGTTCTTGACCCAATGGTGGGCACTGGAAGCACTTTGCTAGCGTGTGCACGGTTGGGGCGCAACGGTATCGGTATTGAGTTGTTACCCAGGTGGGCGGAAATTGCGGAGCAAAGGTTGCGGGAATTTAAGGAGCAAGGTAATCTTTTGTTGGAGCCCACAGAACAAAGGGTCATTGTTGCAGATGCTAGGGATATAGACCAAATTCCTATGCCACCCATAGATTATGTTATAACTTCTCCCCCCTATTGGGATATGCTGCGCCGCCAGGGATTTGAAAGGCAGGCGAAGCGCAGAAAAATGGGACTGGATATTTACTACTCTGATGACCCCCGTGATTTGGGTAACATTGATGATTATGAAACCTTTGTTAACGAGTTGTGTAGCATATACAGGAAGGTGTATGATAAAATGCGTCCAGGTGCCTACATGACCATTGTTGTTAGAAATGTGACAAAGGGCTCAAGGATGTATCCCTTGGCGTGGGATTTGGGCATAAGGCTTAGCAAGTTTTTTGAGTTGAGGGATGAGAAGATTTGGTGCCAAAATAACCAGAAGTTGGCGCCGTTTGGGTTGGGACACACATGGATAAGTAACACAATGCACCATTATTGCCTTAACTTTCGCAAGCCTGACTAAGGGGGGGATTAGGATGGCTGCTGATTACTACATCCACATTGCTGATGAATCTTTGCTGGGGGATGATTTCAAGGACTTTGATGAAGTGCTGAAGTATTTTAACTACAATGTGATTGGTAGCAAGTATTATGCTCCCCACCTTCCGTATGAAGACCCCAATTTTGATGAAAGGAGGGAAAAAGCGTGGAGAATTGTTGAAAATACCCCACGGATTTTTATTGGGGAAGTGAGTTGGCTAACGGAGCGTGTGCCCCCCACCATTCGGGAGATTGACAACTTGTTTGGTGGGGATGAATTGGTTTTAATAGATGATGAGTTCATTGAGAAAGTAAGAGCAGCCTTTGATTTACCTAACCCAACCAATTACATTCTTGCAGACCCTGAAGTTGTCATCAGAATGCTTAAGTTCCACAAGAGCAAGTATGCTTTTCCTGTTTCGTGGTAACACATAAACACAACACATTGAAAGGGGGAGTTCCTGTGCAGTTGAAAGAAAAGTCCTTCTTAGGTATATGCGGGCGTAGGCGCAGTGGGAAGGATACTTTAGCAAGAATTCTATCTTTGCACATAGATTCGCTGCGGGTTCTGCACTTTGCTTCAGCGTTGAAGGGGATAGCGTTTCTGGACTTAAATGAGGGTGCAGCGTTTCTCCCCTTTCTGAGCGATAGTGGAAGAAGGGTGTTGCAGGATTTGGGGGTGGGGATGTATAGTCTCCACCCGTCGGGGATGCTGGTATGGGTAGAACTTGCGTTGGCAGTGGGGCATTATGTGCCTGAGAAGCATATAGTTATTGCTGATGTAAGGATGTTGCATGAGGAAGCAGCCTTGCGGAGGGTGGGGGGGAAGATTGTTAAGGTGCTTGCACCTCCTGCCTCCGATGGGGAAATTGACCAACACAAATCCGAAGTGGAAGTTGATGAAATTAGCGCTAATTTCCATATCACCAAGGACGCCTTGTTTGCTGCTATTGATGAGGGGAGGGTATTACAAGATGTAGTAATTCCAATTGCTAGTATGATGGGTTGGGAAGATTCAATCCTTATACCCCCCAGATTACCCAAGGTTTACATTTCAAGCAACATTTTGCACAACCCAGATTTTGTGTCTTTCTTCTGTCAAGTGAAGGAGCAACTTGCTGCTGCTGGGTTTTCTCCCATAGTTCCAGTGTTAACAAAGGATGGCAAGCAGAAAGATTATGATTTCTTCTTGGATTGCGTTCGCAGCGTTGGGTGGGTGGATGCATGTCGTAAGTTAGTAGCGGCGGACATTGGGGGTGTGGGGGAAGCCGATGCTGTGCTTTGCATTTTACAAACACCATCAGTGGGGGTTGCTATGGAAATGCTTCTTGGGGCAATGATGGGCAAACCCGTAGTGGTAGTTACTCCAGATTTAAAACTTTTATTTCACCCATGGTTGTGGGCAATAAGTCAAGGTAATATTTTCCACACTTTGGATATGGCAATAGTTTGGCTCAGGTCGTTTTTTGGCCTTGCTACCTAATGGGGGGAGAACATGTTGGTGCATTCTGTTATCCCCACTGGTGCAAAGAATAGGAGTAAGGGGTGGAGAGTTAGGAAAGTGTTGGAGGTTATGGCTTACTACAGTGGATTAGATAGCGTAAGGAGTGTCATTCTTTTTTTGTGTGCGTTATGCAACATTCCATCTCCCTATAGGTGTGTTGGCGATGTATCAACTTTACCCGTGGATATTCCTTTGAAAACACAGCAAGGCAAAACCATTATGCACATGAGACTTACCCCTATATCTGAGGAGGAATGGGATAAGCAAAGTGGGGAGTGCCCATTGGCGTATTACATTCCCAGCAGGTTGGATTTGAACTTCGGTGGGGGGCGGGGGGAATTAAAAGTTATCACTGATATAATAAAATCCTATTCTAAACTTGCCAAGTCTTTGGGGTTTAGAGTAGAGAAAGCACCCCCTCAGTTGCGCAGGTTTTTAACTTTCATTGCAGCGTTCAACGCAAAGGTAATTGCAGAATTGGGTTCTTTCTGCGAAGGAGGGGGAAATAGTTAGATGTCCAAATTTTCCAGCATTTACTTCTATTTTCCTTACAGGGATAGAGACACAAAGAGCGGTATTGGGTGGGTGTGTCATGCTTTTAGGTGTGCTTTCCCTGAGGGAGAAGAGTTGCTTTCCCCTTATGATATTCTCAAGTTAGGTAGAAAGGATATTTTGTTTGTTCCACGCATTTTTCCATTGCCGTTTGCTGGGGAGAACTTCAATAAGGGTATTTTGCTTTCTCACATCCTTCAGGACACAAAAGCCATAATTGTGCAAACTCCCTTTTGGGATGGAGAAGAGGTTCCTTTGCAGGTGTTCGCTAGTCTGGGTAGGGTGGATATTTTGCATGCTGCTTCAAAGTTTTTGCACACACTGTTTAGGGGGGTGGCAAAGTTTGGTGTGGTGGAGGTGGGTATTCCCGTGCGTGATTGGGGCAAAATCCGTGTGGGTGCACAAGCCCCATCTCCCACAGTGGGGGGAGTAATAGCATCCCCACATCCACGCAAGAACCCATCTGCTTATTTCCGTATAGCAGGAATGCTTTCTAACTTTCGCTTTCGTATTGTTTTTCCAATCCACCCAGCAAAAGTTAAAGATTGGTGTAATGTTGATGTTGACAATTACCCCAATGTGGAAATCCTCTACGATTTGAGTGATGACGAACTCCGTGATTTTTATGCATCCTTAGATTACTTTTTGGTTTTGAGTGGTGGGGAGGGTTACTGCATCCCTGTTCGTGAAGCGATGAAGGCAGGTGTTCCCGTCATTGTTCCATCCAACACTGTATTTTTGGAGTTTGATGGGCTGCAGGGTGTTTATTTAATACCAACGAAATTGCTCAGTATCAATGTAGATACAACATGTAACCAACTCTACAGATTCCCAGTTTTGGAGGAAGTGGTTAATTTTCTTTGGAACAATCCAACCTGCGATGTTGAAGTTTCCAAACCACCTATGACTCCAAGTTTGGATGAGTTTCGGGTTACTTTGCTCAGTGGGGTGGAGAAGTTGTTGCCTTCTGACCCCACTGTGGTGGTGAGCAAGGAAGTATCATCCGTTTGGGTTACTTATCCTTTTGCGCACGGTGTGGGGCTTTCTGCTACAGCCCAGACTTGGGCGAAGCGCACCAATGGTCTTGCCCTTCCATTTTTTTCAGTCTTTTCGGAAACACATTATCCCAAAACTCCCGTTATAATCCCTTACAGACCTGGGCTTTTTGATGGGTTGGGGGGAAGTTGGGATAATGAAGTCTTCAAACTCATTACAACATTAGTGGGCAAATCCATTCGCCCCCCTATAGCGATTTGGCTACATGCTGCAGTTCCTGAACACCTTGTTTACCTGTTCCGCAGGTGGGGGGTAATTTTGCTTACCACTCACCCCGATTACGCTAAATCTCTTGGTGCTTTACATCTTCCTCTTCCGATTGGTGACCCCCCAAAGCAACTTAGCACCCAAACCTTCAAAAACCTTCCACCAAACTTCTTCATCTCTTGGGGCGTTAATTACGCTCAGTTGGAAGGAATTAGCATCTTAGTTCCTGTCTTTGTTTCCCGCAAAATTCCACTGGTGGTTCATGTGGTGAGCAGCAGGGGGTTACCCCCCATTGTTCTCCAGAAAATTGCGGAGTTGGAAGTGTGGAGCAAAAACCATCCATTTGCTGAATTCTTCACCCTTTTAGTATCTCCTCCGCTGCAAGATGATGAACTTGAAGCGCTTTTAGACCAAGCGCAAGGTTACATTATCTTTGATGATGAAAGAGTATCTTTGCCTTACGAAGTAAGTGCTAAACTTCCGCAAGTTTTGCGTAAGGGCAAGCCTATCATTGCTAATGCTGCTCCCCGCTTGGCAGCGTGGGGGGAATTCATCAACCTCCTCCCATTCTCTCTTTCTGCCCCTCAGTGGCTACCAAAAGCACAATGTCTCATTGCCCATGCACTCTCTAACCTAGAAGTTTACATTCCCCACAATGTTCCCACTTTGGAAGAGGAAGCCCAGAAGGTCATTGCTACCATCATACAACTGCGGGATTTGTTCTACACTTAACACTGTGCTAAAATTTAGGAGGAGGTGACATTTGTGTCATCATCGCAACTAATGGGTGAAGACAAAGTTAGAACTCTTAGAGATGAAATTTACAATTTCCTACAAAAGAGCGAAGGATTGCGCAAATCATTTTACTCTCTGTTTAGGAATAGGCTAGTGGAAAGCACCCCCACACTTGGTAGTATCCTATCTTATTACCCTAGGGAGATGGGAGCAAGGCACGAAGTCTCTTATGTGTTGGGTGTTTCTTTTACGGATTCAGGTAAGGTGGTTGATGCTAGGTGGGGAGGTGTAATAGTTTCAGAGGCGGAGATGTTGAAGCGTGAAGGGGTGGATGCTATCGCAACAACTTTTTCCATTGTTGCATGGGAGATAACTTCCCCTCGCCAGTGGTTTGAGGGAACATTGGAGGTTGATTTTTACCTTCTTTGGGGAGTGAAATTGGGAGGAGAACCTTACCCCCTTCAAATTCAACTCCACTATGGAATAGCAAAACTGGAGTCTATGATAGTATTTAAAGATGGTAGGAAATTGAATACTGTAGCGTTACCTGAAAGAATTGCAGGGAAGGTTATTTTTTCGTGTCGCTTGTTGCCATCATTGCAATACGATGTTTTCCCATCATCGGGTGAAAACATGCAACTGTTGGGGGAGTATTTACACTCTATCTTCATTGAAAAGGAGGGAATTATAGGATGGGGAATTCTTTGTGAGAGGTGGCTATTTGCTAACATGGAAAGATTAAGTTTGGACACCCTTGTGGGTGGTAGGGATGGTAAGGAGGTGGGTTGGGTGTGGTTCACTGACCCAGTGGATGAAAAACCCAGAGTTTTAATTTCTCCATACTCTGCTTTAGGCAATGAAACATTGAGTTTTTACCACATCAAAACGGAAAGGGTGGATGGAATAGATAGTGCATCTTTTAAATACACCTACCGAGCAGTGTTGCCAAAGGGTGAAGGTGCATGGGATGAACTATTCAATATAGAATTTATGGTGGATATTGTGGAGGAAGATTTAACTGCTAGAGTGTCTTTTGTTGGGCATGCATCTTACCCTTATTATGATGTTTACAAGGATACTTTCCAACTAGAGGGCGGAAAGTTGCCTCCAGTGGATGTTGTATTTCCTTCCCATCTTTTTGACCCAGATAATGAAAACTCTATTATCCGCCATCTCTTGTATTACATTTTCATTTACCTTTACCGACGCTGGGGAAATGCTATGAAGAAGTTTAAGGTGAGTGGGGGGTTGGCTGGAATGGGAGATGCTGTGCAGGAAATTTTGCGCTCGCTGGGTGTAAGGGTGGTGGATGCATTTTCCCGCACAATCTTGGAGAAGAAAATAAGTGGTAATCTCTCCGATTTAGATATAGTTGTGCGAAGGATGAAATTCTCTCCTGAAAGTGTTGTTTGTAATATTAGTGACCCTAGCAAAAGTTCAGATGTTAAAACGCTAAGTGTGAAAGTAGATTTTAAAGTGGCAGATGCAAGTGTGACCTTGCATGGGGATGTGTGGAGGAAAGCCAGAGTTTCTTATGCCGATTATCCCTTTCCCCTTAAGAGGGCTGCAGTGCAGATACAACTTCTTTTTACTTTACACAAAACCAAACCAGAACTCAACTCTTGTAAGATAGATGCAGTCATCAGATGTGCAAGTGGTAGGCCATCAAAGGATGATGATTTTTGGCGTCAAATTCGTGAGTTTCAATATCAGCGGGTGCTGAAAGAAAATTATAATGTTTTGGAAATAAGGGGAGAAGCGAATGTAACCCTTCAAGATGTGTTACCCGATGATTGGTTGAATAACTTTCTTGAGTTTGTTTTTGCTCCAGAAAAGAGCACGAGTTGGGAATATGAGGTGGTGGTGGGTTGGGTGGTGGAAAAACTCATCAAGCAACTTGCTTTTACTTACGAATTGAAAGTGGTGGAGTGAACTTTCCAGCCCTAAAGGTTTCCTTCCACCAAAACCCAGATGTCAATGTTTCCATCATAACCTGTTGCTTTTGCGAATTGCACCCTATAAAAGTGGTAAGGGAAATTTTCGCTTAGGTTCTGGATGATAGTAGAACCTTCACTTACTGTTTGAGAAAGGATAGTATCCCATTTAATTCCATCAGGTGCTTCGGGAAGGCTAATTCCTCCCCACAAGGTTATAGTGCCCTCCCCAGCCTCCACGAATATAGCGCACCACCTTGTTTTCAATGCGGAGGGGATGCGGGAGGGGTTGCTGGGTTCAGTCCCCTCTGTAGTTACTTCCCACACAATCCTAAAATGTGAAACGCTGCTGGGCATCTCAAAAGTTTTGAGCATAGTTTTCTTCCCCCCTTCTAGCATTTAGCCTGCTTTTTGCCACCTAAATTTTAGCCTCAACTTGATGCACACCGTAAAGTGATGGGGGGGCGCACGCTGGGGGGGAAACCCAACCAACCACCATTCTTTACAATCTAGGAAACTTGTGCTATAATTTATGCGGGAGTGGTTGGAAAGGCGGAAAGAGATTATAAGGGCACACCAATCCCAATAGATGGGAGGGTTACAAGATGCAAAACAAACTTGAAACACTAAGTAAGGAAGGACTGAGAATGTTGCAAGAAGCCTTTCGCACCTACATGAATGCTGTGGTGCTGTGTGCAGATTTGGATGCAACTGCAACCGCAACCCAAATCGTGAATTATGTGCGCCCTAGGTTGGGGAGTGCCTTCCTTGTGGTGTGCAGAGAATTGCTGGAGTTAGATGAGATGCATGTGGTGGCGCATATCAAAACCTTGCTGAAGTTAAGAGGGAACACCCCCCGCAGGAGGGAGATATTGAGTAATGCAAAGGATTATCTTTGGGATGTTGCTAAGCATGTGGCAGAAGGGGTGGGTATGGCGCTAGCGGAGGAACTGATAGCAATTTTCCCCCATTGTGACACCAAACATCGCAGCATCAAACTAGCAGATGTGCGAAGGTTGCTGGATATAGTTACAACGAACAAACCTTTTACTGCAAAACTGCTTAGTGTGCTATCCTATGTTTACCCACGCTGGGAGAAGACAGTGTTGGAAGAGTTAAATGCAAAACTTGCAAGTAGTGGTAAGGGTGCTAGGTAAATGCAGGGTAATGATGGATTCACTACTGGGAGGTATCAATATGAAGAAAACAACGGAGCGTAATCCTAGGCGTAAGGTGAGGAAGGGGAAGCGGGAAGTGGGTGTTGGTGGGGGGAGTGGGGGGAAAAGCATCCAGTTGATTTCTTTATCCACCGAGAAGGAAATATTGGACACAATGTCCGCTTTGTATCTTAGTGCTATAGGTATCCACACTATATTGAGCGACTTGAAAGAGCGTGGATTAACCATCTCTTTGTGCCTTTTCCCTCATGGCAATAGTGATGTGAGCATCAAGGACACAGAAGTTGTTATCCGATTACTGGAGAGGTCTCTCCCGCTTTTTGTGGAGCACTACCTTTACTTGTTGAAGTTAGTTACAAACGAAGCCGTAAGGTTGTGGAGCAGCGTGGAGGGAGAGGAATCCTACAAGGAAATGGCAGACCTTATGGAAGCAATAAGATGGGGGAGTAAGGTAGTGTTAAATGTGTTAATCTATATGCTGATGCAATCCGACAGCCTTGTGGAAAGGGTGATGCAAAGTGAGGCGATGCAAAAACTTATGGCAAATGTTCCCGTTGTGCCTCCCACGCCTGGGGGTAACGAAAGAAAAGGGCAGGCGGGCGGGGGAAACACACCCACCAGAGAAATCCAACCCAATTGAAAAAGTTATACGCAGGTTCATCAAAGCGAGAGATTACCTTGTGAAAAAAGTCCTGAAAGCAATACCACAATCATCTAAATTGCATAAAACCCACCGCAGCACTATCCTCACCATTCTGGAAAAAGCCCTCTGGAACGCTGGGGGGTTTGAAACCTACCTCCAAGATGAAAAAGATAAACAAGTCTTCCTGCAATTTACCGAAGATATGTTCACCTTAGTTAACTTCTTCCTCCCCGCTGCCGATAAAGTTATCTCCCACTACATGAAAGCACTCTTCTATAGCAGCGTGGATATAAAAGAGGTGGAAAAGGATTTGGAAATGGAGGTGGTTGTGGGTATCGTGCGTGGGTTGCTGAGGCTAAAGCACAACATCCTGAAAAGAGATGGTTTCAACCTAAACAAAATAGAAAGTTACATCATGAAAGTAGCAAGAACCCACATCAAAGATGTTCTCCCTAACTTCATGCTGGCAACCCACATCCCCCGCACTTGCTGGAGTAAAATAAAAGAAAATAAAAGTAAATACTCACCCATCTACATTGAAGACCTCACTGCACACGAAAATGGCACTTCTGTAGAGGAAAACCACAGTGAGCCCGCAGATACTATTCCGTTAATTGAAGATTTTGATTGGGTAGGAGTTGAATTCAAAGATTTCCTAGCCAAAGTCCCAGAACCTTTCCGTAGTGCTATCATAGCGAAAGTGGAAGGGTTAAATGTGGACTTTCCTAGTTACATGGTTGATGCTCTGGCCCGTTATGCATACGAAATCTATACCAAACTGTGATGGGCTCTGGGGGGATTAATTATGCAATTTGTTTTCTTTACGGACATTCCGCTAAATGTGCGGTTCGGAAATTTCATATACGCACGGTTGCCCGCTGCGCTGGGGGCGTTGGGGCATAATGTGAAAATTCTGGTTGCTCACCAAAATTTTGAAGCCCTCCCTTTTGCGCAGTTACCATCAAATGTGGAAGTTTACGATGTTACAACGGTAGATGAAAATTCTCCGCACATAGAGGGAGATTTTTTGTGTCTTTTTACTTCTCCCTATTTTGTTCACTATCCTATGGTAGCGGAGCGGGTAGTAGGATTGCTACAAAATGATGCTTTTCGTAAAAGATTCAAAAAGATAGTGTATTGGTCAGCAGATTACTGGCCAGATTGGATATACAACCCTCAATTTGTGGAGGTGGAAGGTTTTTTGCTCAGTATTTCCCACATTAGATTGGCCAACTCTCCACAAAATTGTGTGCGCTTACAAAAAGCATACTCTGTAGATGTGGTGGGGTGGTTGCCCAACGCTGCGTGCCAAGAGTGGTTGGTGAGTGGGGCGTGGCAAGAGGGAGTGGAAATGCAGGATTTACTTTCTTACTTGAATAGATACAATGTGCTGATAGTTACATCTTATCATCATCGGGAGGACGCAGCAAAGGTTTTTACTTTGGCAACAAAATTCAAAAATCTAAACTTCATACTTGTTGGGAAGTCTGCACATCTAGATTGTCATTGTCCTCCTTCTGGAGCAGCAGGAAGCAATGTCCTTTGCGTGGGGGCGCAACCTAACCATGTAGTTAAAGTGTTGTTGCAGAGCGCCCTCTTTTGTGTAGTGCCATCCCGAAGGTCTTGGTTTGCATATTATAGTGACCCCACCAAGTGGTATCTTTACCATGCGGGAGGGGTTCCTATTCTAAGCATGAATGTCCCTCACCACAAGAATTATCCCCAGTTTTATCCTTACACTTTGGTTGCTTTTGATTTGGAGGAGGGAATATTACAAATGTTAAATGCTTTGGAATCAGCAAAATTGCCTCTTAGATACACACCATCGTCTGTTCACGATTTTATCCATCGTGCCCAAGTTTTTATTGATATATTACATGGTGATATCGGATATGGTTACGCTGGTAAGGAGGGTTTCGTTTATGGAAAGTATGAAGCAGTATAAGGTTTTCATTCTTAGGCACAGACTGGAAGGCTCATCTATTGCAAAGGCGATTTTTTCGCTGGTGGATGCTATATGGGAGAAAGTGCATGTTCCTAAGGATTGTCGTGTTGTGGTGTGGCGAAGGGAGTGGAATGCTCCTTCATCTTTGGATTATTTTAGTTTTTACAGCACAGCCATAACCCAAGGGTTTTTTAGGTTCGTAGAGATGTGGCAGCATACGCCAGCGTGGTGGGGGGTTATCTGTGATAGTGATGTTGTCCCCACACACCCAGAATCGTTGGTGAAACTTGTGGAATTTCTGGATGCGCTTCCTCACCATGTGGTGATTTGTTGTCGCCGTTCTATTTGGCTTAGTGGGGTATCTTCTATTATGTTTAAATTTAGTTACAACCCTAAACACCAACGGATTTTGGTATCTCCACACCGTTTGCATATTCCTACTGGGCTTCTAGCCTTTAGGGCGTCTTTTTTACCGATGCTGATGACTCTTTTTCTTCCTGTAAGGAGTAGGTTTCATCCTTCTACAGTGGTTGTGGGGGAATGTGTTAATGACTACATTTATAATTTGCTAGAGCAAGATATTCCCGCAGTGGCAACTTTTCCACATCGCTTTCTAAGAGTGTATTTCACACAATCAGTAGATGAACTGGTTGGTTCCAAGGATTTGCCTTATTTTATTCACCCTGCGGGGCCCACTTTTGTTCCTGAGATGTTTTCTTTTCTTTCATGGTTGTGGCAGCACTTTGGAGAAATAGGCAGGTGATGGTGATATGTATAACATAGTGATGATATCACAAATAAGTGCTGCTCTGGTGCAGTGGTTGATGGGTGCGCTGAGAAATTGGCAACCAACCATTGTGGTTCAAGACTCTCCGAGTTCATCTTTGGTGGAAGCGCTTCTTTATGTGTTATGGGGTTGTGGTTACCCAATAATCAAAACAGAGGAAATAAGTGGGTTGGATAAGTTGAAGGACAGTGGCATTCATGTGGAGCCACCTTTACTGTCTATTCCAGTTATAGTGGATGTTGCAGATAATCAGTGGATGGATGTTTTGACTAAAAGATGTAAAGTGTGGGGAAAAACTCCTGAGGAGGTTCCAGAACCATCCAGTGTGGGGGTGCGTGTGGCAGTTGTGTCTGCATCTTTATGGCGGGAGGAAATGCGTAGTTGGGATGTGGTGTTTGTTATTTTGGTTGATGTTGACGATTTGAAGGATGTGCCTTTATGTGACCGTGCAATTTATGTAACATTTCCAGCGATAACACCTCACTTAATTGAAAGGATGGCATCCCTTTCTTCTCCTTGGGTAGGAAAGGTTATAGCCCACCCTCCCATTTTGTTGCCTTTTAGTGAGTTGAAAGGGAAACCATACACTTCCCTACCGTTGCGCCATTCAGTGGGGGCTGTTTTAGACAGTGATGTTATCTCCCAAAGTGATATTTCTTTGTGGAGCAAAAAATTGGATGCGCTGGGGATAGATATCGTGTCGTGGGATGACGCTGCAAACTATAGGGCGATTCTATTGCCTGTGAATCCTCTTGTGGAGTTTTTACCTACATTGCGCAAGGTTTTAGATTTGGCTGGGCAATGTGTGTATGTGTTTACTAACCGTTGGGATTGGGCATTGTTCTATCCTTTCGTTTACTCCACGATGGGGTGGGGGGAACCTTTGAGCATGTGCTTACAAGCGTGTGAGCAATTTGTTGCGCAGCAATTGGGGTTTGCATCATCTATTACAAAGGGAGAGGAGATAGTGAAGGAGTGGCTTGCCTTTGTTGGGAACGCTACGGTTGAAGGGTTTGTATTTCATGTGTTGGATGAGGCATACAAACTTGCGAGAAGTATATGGGGTGCTGGTATGTTGCCTTGCTCAACTATCTGGGGGTGATGTGTTATGTTCACCGAGCCTGTTGAAGTGACACCCAAGCCTAGTGTGTTGGCGTATATTCCAACTCCAAGGCCCGACCATACCACTATTTTTTGCTGGCTGGGGTGGTTGGGGCGCAAGTTGGGTTGGAAGGTTCGGTTGCTTTATGCTCCCACCTACTATCAAGAAGTATGGTGTGAAGTTGAAAACTCCTTTTTGTATCCTCTTACCTTGCTTTCTCTTCGCACTACAGACTTTTCAACTCTTTCTGCAGATTGGTATGTTTTTTTCTTCTCCTATGGTGAGTATTATTCGGACTTTAAGTCCCTCCCTCCTCCTCGCCGTGGAGCAATTTTGTTGATAGCATCATCTGCATTTAAAGAAGAGTGTATGTATTTTCTTGAGGTTTGGAAGAAACAGTGGGGTTCGGTCTTGATATCCACTTTCAATTTAGAAAAAGAACCAAATGCCCCATTTTGTTGTATGCCACCTGAGGCCGTAATGTGTTCTCGTCCTAAAATCAAAAACGCTGTGTTAGTTACTACAACAGAATACGATTGTAGCACTACACCACCCTTCATCATAGAAGACTTGTGTAATAAATTGTCCGATGCACAACTGTGGGCAGTGGCTTTGGATTACAAAAAAGAAAGGGACGATAGTGGTTTTCCAGTTACGGCTACACCCTTGGGGTTTGCCTCTTTCTTGTCAACCTTTAAGTGGTGGGTGCATATAGCCCCCACAGGATTCGTAGGTGTTCCCATAACATCATCTGCGAACTTTGAGGTATTGTTGGCGAAGGCATGCGGAGTGCACTTAATTACGAATTTAGTTTTGCCTCCTTCCATGCGTGAGTTACCCCATGTTCACCGTGTTCCTACAATAACTCCTGAAAGTGTGTTACAAAAAATCAAGGAATTGGAGGATGTTGATGTTGGTGGTAACACCTTTGATGGAGTGTTAGAAGAAGTGAAGATGGGACAGAAGTTAATTTTGGAGTCTTTGGGTGTAGGGAATGATGTGGGATGAAAGGTAATGTTTTAATGTTGAGGGAAGCAATTCTGCCCACCAAGTGCATTTTGCTCTGTAGTATGAAGACCCTTTAGATGCTATGAGGGAGGTGCATGAGCGGTGAGAGAGATGTTTACAGTTGTATGTGTTTTATCTAACAACTTAGAAATAAACAAAAGGTGGGTGTTACAGCACGCTAATGTAATAGGCAGTGAATATTCTGTTTTACTTGTAGATAACACAACTTTTTGTGACATAAACCACTTGTTGTTACTGGAAAAGGCTGCAAGGCTTGGGTGGAAAGTGATAAGAAACTGTTTACCTGTAGTGCCCAACCATACGGACGATACGCATTTATCTCATAGCGCAGGGCTGGATGTTGCTATGCAATATGTTACAACTCCTTACATTATTACAATGGATAACGATTTGTTCATTCCTACTTTAGAGCCTCTAGATTATTTAGTTGAGCAAGCATTGTCAAACAATGCGGTGGTGGTGGGTTGGGAGGTATTCCCATATATAGCGTATCCATATATTACTCCTCACTTGACTGTGTATAAAGTGGATGTTGTTAGGTCTTTTCCGCTTGCGGCGAGATGGGTGTCTTCGGAAACAATGCGGGATAGGTATGGAATTTTCTACGCTTCACAATATGCTGATGTGGATGAGTATAAAGATGTAAGGCTTGCTGGGTATCTAGATGTGGGGCAATACACTCACTATGAGGCAGTTTTGGCAGGATATCGTGTGATAAAGTTAGATATGGAAAAGTGGAAGGTGTGGGGAATAGTGCATGTGGGAAGTGTCAGTGACACTCGCTATAACGACTCCCATAATCCTTTCCATGCTATTGCTATTTTTCTTCCGATTAAAGTGTGGGGTGATACTCAATTTTATTGGAACAGAATACAAATACGCACAGATGGAAACTACTTAGTTTGACGAACGCCCAATGCTGTGCGCAGAAGGTCTGCAGTTCTGTTGAGCCAACCTTTTAAAAACACCCGCAGTTTTGGATTTCTGCTTACAATCTGATGATAGCGCAGATTTCTCAGTTGTATGTATTTCTGCACAACTATCTGCATGCCTTTTTCTTTAATTGCTTGTTCTAATGCTTTCTTTGTTCCTGCACCTATTATTCCGTCTATTGCTAGTGTGTAGTAACCCAGTTCTTGCAAAGTTTTCTGCAGCAAAATAGCAGATGTTTTCACTCCCATGTTGACTGCCGTGTCAAACACTACCAGGTCTAGTGGTGGAGGCAGTTGTGGGGCATGGCTGGGTATGTAGTATCTAGTATAGTAGATTTCCTCTACTTCTTCATCTTTGATGTATCTTACATCTCCAGGTGACATTTTCTTGCTCTGAAGATAAGCGTTATACACTCTTTGCGTGATACCTTTATTCGTAGCCCCCCCAGGGTCTGCTGGGTGGTTGGTGTATCCCCCCTCCCATTTCAGAACAAATTTTAGACACTCTTTGAATCTTCGTATTTGTTGTTCATCGTTTGTTTTTTTCTGCTGTGACATACACCATCACCCCTCCAAATTTTAGCACAACACGCAAACTTGCAAGTTGCAGTCAACCCCCTAAGGGTTTGGGGGCAACTGGAGGTTTGCTGCAAGGGTCTTTACAAATTCGGGTGTTTGTGCTAAAATATAAGTGGAAATGGGTTGGGTATGAGGGGGACTTATGCGAACAACGGGCATGGAAAGTGCGTTCACCACACCTTCATCTACAAGGTATGAGGGGGACTTATGCGAACAACGGGCTACACCTACTTTGCGGATTTCATTAATCGTGTAATGTATGAGGGGGGCTTATGCGAACAACGGGCCCTTCATTTAAAAGCGATTGTTGTTTACCACACGCTGGTATGAGGGGGACTTATGCGAACAACGGGCTTGCTTGTGTTGTGGAATAGCAAAAAGCGTGAAATGGTATGAGGAGGACTTATGCGAACGACGGGCGCTGGCGGGGGAAAGTGTAAAAGGGTGACTTAGATGAACAACAGCGAAAAAAGTAGCACCCTGCGATGGGAGGAGCGGGCTCCTCCCCAGCAGGCTCGGGGCCTTCGCCCGTAGGCCTTAAAGGGCGCTTCTCATGTGGGGAAAGCCCCGCATAAGGGTGACCTCAAGTTCGCTAAGTCCTCCTCCCCACCCCACTTCCCCAACTCCACCTTGTAGTTTATACTTTTAATATGTTTGCAACCACATTTTTGTTCATTTTTATAGTAACATCAAGTTTATCAGTGTATAAAGAGAGTAGCACTGCTCCGACTTTCTTTTTATTCCCCACTGGGATGTGTGGGGCATTTTCGTTAAATTGTGCATCAAGTATAGTGGAGAGTATATGCAACCAAAAATCTCTCTTTCGGCTTGTTGTTAACGCAAAGTAGTTGCGAGGGAAAGGAATAGTATTTCCGTTAGGTAACTGAATTAGCAAGACATCTTCTTCTATCACTAAGTCCAAGGTAAAGACAAGCGGGTTTGCGAGTGGGGGGAGCAAATTTTCAATTCGTTTCAGTGCTTTTAATAAAGTTTTGCGTGGCCATCCTCTTTTCCGTGAATGTTTTATTTGCTTTTTACTTTTCAGCCCACTGCTCACATAAATTCCCTCCCTTGCTAGTGTTGCATCAATTGTAGAATGCTAAGAACTTTATCCCAAATTTCGTAAGATTGAGATAGTATACCTTCTAAGATTTCTTGAGTGTTGAAGTATGCAAATCTTACTGTCCCTTGACTGAGGTCGTATATTGTAATTCCCAAGGTGGATGGGCTGGTGAGTGCAAAAGTTATACTACCAAGGGCTTGTTGTGTGCGGGAGGAATCTGTGTAGATATGGATGTGAGTGCCTACTCCCCAAGTGCTTTCGTTGATGGGTAGGGCATGGTCAGTTAAGAAAATGGCAGATGGGGTGTTACCTGCAATAAATGTTTGTTTTTCGTTTCCTCTTTTCTGAATGTATTCCAAGAAGGAAAGTAACAAAATAGTTGTTAAGATTTTTAAATCAATGTGTGGGAGAGTTGTAGTGGTGATTGATAGAGTTTTTGTGATGGATTGTTGTGGTGTTATGGGAACTGTGATGCTTATTTTACCCCCCACCAGAGGGACATAAAGGCGTGGAGCGTGATGATAATTTTCTCCCCAGTGTATTTTTATCCCCAGTCTTGATGTTGCTCCCCATAGGGGGTCACTATCTTCAATTTCTCCCCACCAGCGAGGGTAAAAGTAAAGGGTTGGGTCAACTGTAAGTTGGGGCAGCCCCCAATCCATCAAATGTTTGTTGATTGGTGGAAGAATTAAGTTAGTTAGCCGTTGAGGGAATAATAGGGCGCTAGGTGGAAGGCGGATGTTGGTATCTTGTTTCTTTTTTTGCCTTTTCTGTTTCAGTAGGTTTGTTATTGCATCAACTGCGGAGTGAATTTCTGTTAAGTTCTCGTCATCTATAACATGAACATCAAAGATGTCTCTGCATGGTTTTTCGGTGTTAGATGAGAGATATTGCCTATTAGAATAGTGATGATAGCGCCCAACAATGTGTGTAAATCTTTTGTTGAAGAAGTAAGTGAACAAGAAACCCCGCTCGTTGGATGGAAAGGTGAAGGATGCGGAAGCCCCCGCACCGCCAGCGTAGTTCATTATAGAAAGTAAATTGAAATGTTTGGCTTGAAGTTTTGTGATGGCAAGTAAGTTTACAGTAGCGCAGAGAAAGTAAGTAAAAAGGTGGTGTGGAGTTTTCTCTTCACCCCACAGGAGCGATGTGGTCAAAATAGTTGTTGCAAGGTCTGTGTCACTTATTGCAATTTCGTAGATGCTGTGATTTTTGTATTCAAATTTAAGCCTGATGATTGCTACAATGCCTTTGGGTGGGGGGTTCTCATCTATAACGCTAATATCAGTAATCCATCTTGCGGGAAGTTTTTCCCTTTCTAACATATTATTTGTGTGTTTGATAATGTTGGTGAGTAATTTAAGTCCCCTGCCTCGTGGAATGGTTTTGGGGATGTTGGTGCTCACTTTCGCTGCCACCTCCCTTGGCGGGAATTTCTTCCCACATTATTCCCCCCTTCTCTGTGTATTGCACCACGAATATTGGCACCCCCAACTTCTCTCTCAAATGTTCTAAGTTTTCCCTTTCTGCTTTACTTAACTGTTTTCTTTTCTTCACTTGTATTCCCATTACTTTCCCATCACGGATAGCCACCAAATCCAACGCTCCCTTGCTGCCAGCGGAGCGCACCACATACCATCCTTCCTTTTCCAGTTGATGAAACAGTTTCCTTTCGTAGTAAGCCCCTTTTCTATACGCAGACATTTAAATTTGCACCTCCCAATTATCATCCTCTGCATCGTCAATTTCCATCCAGTCTGGGGTTTGGAAAAGGGAGGAGGAAAGTGATGTTTCTTGCTCCTCACTTTGGTTTTCTTTAATTTTACCCAACAAGGTTATGATGAATTTGCCCCGTGAGAGAATGAGTTTGTGAACTTTTTCACCTTTCTCTACGAGGGATTGTGGCATGGGGTTTTGCTTTCCTTCACTTTGAGTTTGCAACCAATCTTCGTATTCCTTAAAGAAACCTTCAAGCAGGACATTTTCTATGACGGTTAGCATTTCGTTAACTGCATTCACCCCACTTCGCAGGTCAGCGGATGGGTCAAGCAGGATTTCGTTGAGGGTAGAAACTGCTTCCAGCCATTTTCCTTTTGCGCTTTTTTTACCTTTCCCCCCAGATGCTGACGCCTTCGGGGGGGCGGGGGGTTGTAGCAACGCTTTCTTCAATTTTCTCATATCATATCCCTTCATGTGTAACTTCATCCTCCTCAATAGGTATCTCCCTTGCTACACTTGCTGTATCTGCATCTATAGGCTCAAAGTAATAAAAGATGTTCACTTCCCCTTCAACCAACATTGGAGAAGGGTCTCCCGTAGGAAATTGTGCAGCCCCAACTGCTGCATCGCAGGTGGGGCAATAAAAAGTAACACTCCAAAACCCTCCAGCCTCCTCTTGTTGGGCTAAGCGTAACACTTCACTAAAGGTTTGTTGCTGCCCATCTTTGTGCACGAAAGACCATGTGTTGCCACATTGGCGGCACCTCCAAGTAACACTCATAAATGAACACCTCCACCTATTCATTTTAGCATACCCATACCAAAACTGCAAGAAGATGGTAGAGGGTTTCGTTTTGCTAAATTAATTTATGGTGTTGCTTTACCGTTCAAGGAGGGAGAAACTTGCGCTTACTGTATTTTATAGTATCAAACCACCCTCAATTTATTAGCAAGTTGAAAAAATTCTGTGAAGTGAGGGGTTTGCCCCTTCGCAAGTTCTGGATTACTTTATATCTACTGAGAGATACTCCCATAACAAGCGAGGTTGCTCCCCACCTTTTGCGTATGCTTGCGCAAAGTGGGCTGTTGGACGGAGGGGAAGAATCTTGGATTGAAAAACTGGAAAAGGCAAAAACCAAGCAAATCAGTTCCCCTTAATTTTCATCATCCACTTCTTTATCAGTAATCCTTTCAGTAGATTGGTTATTGCTTCTCCCCCACCTTTAGGTTGTGTTTCCTCACCTTCTCCCTCTAGTGGGGTGGGCGCTTCTTGGGGTGGGGGAGAGGTGGGAACTTGAACCTCTGCTTGACGCAATCGCCTCATACCCCAATCTAACAACCTTCGGTAATCGTGCTGAATAATCACATCTGCACTTGGAATTTTTGCCTCAACATTCTTTACCCACTCATCTAACCTTCCACCAAACTTGCTATTAAGTTCTTCATAATCAAGGAGAGGCAAGTCTCTGCGCAGCGTTTCGTATACATCTTGTGGAACTTTGCCCAACCTTTTGCTAATTTCACTTGCAGCAAGGTATGTTAGCGCAGACTCAATGATTGCAATTTTATCCCTTCCTGTGGGTAGGGCGATGTTCATGTCTAGCATGGTTCGCTCAATGAATTCTAAAGTAATGTCGTGTAAATCTCCACCTATAGTCATTTTGCTATAGTCAATAACTATCCTCTCTTTTGATTGTTCCCAGAGGGAAGCAAGTTTGTGCAAAAGTTCTGTGGCTTCATCTTGCTTGTCTTCCGATAATAAAGCGATAGGGAAAAGCGCCACTCCGCCTGAAAATAAAGCAGCAACAGCATCGTCATCACATTTTGCATAAACCTCAGATACTATGGCTGTTGGCCGTAGCAAGTCTTTGAATAACTTGATTTGTGCTTGCGAAACCCAGTCAGAAACAAATGCTCCAATCTTCTGTGGGTCAAACTTTTGGCGAAGGTCGTTAGGGTCTATACCCACACCCTCTCTCTCCAACCCCCACTCGCCCATAGCGGGGTAGAAAACATACTTTGCAACAGTTGCAAGATATGGGTTTCGGAGTATCTGAGGTAACTTTGCTTGCATTAACTGTGCAAACTTCTGGGCAGGTTCTCCTGGGGGTTGTGGTTCTATCATAGCCCTTACAATTTCTGTAGGATTATTTATTGTGTATGCCAAAATATCCGTAGCCATATCAATGTTCCGCCCTATCGTTTCCATGATTTTACCCACTTCACCACCAGCAGCATCCTCAATGGTGTAGTATTGCCTAATAGTTTCTGCTATATCTCTTCCTCTGATTCCCTTACCTGATGCGATATCTGTGGGAGTTTCTGTAACTGCGGTTGCTAACCCCACGCTGTAAAGGAGCGCAAGCCAAGATGCCAATAGCCCTC
>Ga0072500_144275_pt1 | contig 67072 bp, 68 predicted proteins | sample GBScelen77Swater_FD_63803 | JGI IMG/M metagenome (GOLD analysis project Ga0072500, IMG submission 63803) | Hot spring microbial communities from Great Boiling Spring, Nevada - cellulolytic enrichment S 77C v2 (version 2) | ecosystem: Environmental > Aquatic > Thermal springs > Hot (42-90C) ...
TGAAAGGTAATTTAACCGGTTCAATTTGAAAAAGGATTCCAGAATAAAAGTCGCACATCTTTATAAATGACCTGCAAGTTTTGAGATGTGCGACGGTATATAAATCAAAGAAGGCATCAGAAAGCTTTAAATAGGAAATGGGGGGAATATTACCGGAGTTGAAATCAGACCAAGATGGGATTGAAAGTTCGCTCCTGCAACTCTTGCTGGTAGCTTCGCAGTTAGTTGAAATCAGACCAAGATGGGATTGAAAGGCTCGTAATTCTCAACCCTATCCGTAAAATCCCTATACGGCATTCGTTGAAATCAGACCAAGATGGGATTGAAAGAAGCGAAAGAGCACTGGTTACAAAGTGGAACAGACTAAGTTGAAATCAGACCAAGATGGGATTGAAAGTGATTTCTACAGCAGGTCTATCTATGTCGGTAAACTTTAGGTTGAAATCAGACCAAGATGGGATTGAAAGAAGTTCAGGAGCTACGTTTTTGAGGTGGGCAATAAGTTGTTGAAATCAGACCAAGATGGGATTGAAAGCAAACTCACAATACTCACACTCTCCCGCAAACCGGGGACTCGTTGAAATCAGACCAAGATGGGATTGAAAGCCGCCTCACGCTTGACCTGATTCGCACGCTGTTCACTGTTGAAATCAGACCAAGATGGGATTGAAAGGAACAGCGGCAAATCCTCAATCGCCACCTCTGCCTCGTGTTGAAATCAGACCAAGATGGGATTGAAAGGTAACCTTTTACACCCGCCACGCCGTTTAACAATCAGTGTTGAAATCAGACCAAGATGGGATTGAAAGGCATTTCGCCAACTTCGTAGATTTTACCCTTATAACCCACCGTTGAAATCAGACCAAGATGGGATTGAAAGTTTTACAACTATTTTTTCCTCACTTCTCATAGATTCTGTTGAAATCAGACCAAGATGGGATTGAAAGCGATTCTGTTTGGCTCTATGCGGATTTCTTTATCTACTGTTGAAATCAGACCAAGATGGGATTGAAAGACTCGTCGTATACAGTCTGCATCTTCGTGTCAAGGTTGAAATCAGACCAAGATGGGATTGAAAGAAGAATTTGAAAGGAATAGTTGACATTCATGTTAACAGTTGAAATCAGACCAAGATGGGATTGAAAGCTTCTTATATATCTTCAACACAGCATCGGCCACTCTTTTCGTTGAAATCAGACCAAGATGGGATTGAAAGGAGAGATATCTTCAGCATTGTAGTGAATCCCTCTGTTGAAATCAGACCAAGATGGGATTGAAAGAAAATGTCGTGCCAGAGATTGTCAGGAAGAAGGGCAGTTGAAATCAGACCAAGATGGGATTGAAAGACACCAGTAACGGTGACGAGAAAAGTTGTAACTGTCTCGTTGAAATCAGACCAAGATGGGATTGAAAGGATGGTTTCACGCCAACATGGGCGGCAGTTCATTATGGTTGAAATCAGACCAAGATGGGATTGAAAGCAAGCTGAGGGAGCTCAATATTTTTATGCTTGGGGATAGTTGAAATCAGACCAAGATGGGATTGAAAGTGATGAGGGAAAAAGTTGCTTTGTTGAGGTGTATGAAAGTTGAAATCAGACCAAGATGGGATTGAAAGTCCAGAATCATTTCAATGACTTTTAGCTGAATATCTTTCGGTTGAAATCAGACCAAGATGGGATTGAAAGTTACGGACTGAAACCTTACCACTACTTCATGCAACGCAGTTGAAATCAGACCAAGATGGGATTGAAAGTTATAGCACGTATCTGATATGTAATCGATGTAATCCGTTGAAATCAGACCAAGATGGGATTGAAAGGTCGAATAACAAATACTGGAATCATTTGCTCTACCTGCAGTTGAAATCAGACCAAGATGGGATTGAAAGCGCTATCAACTCTTGCAAATTCAGCCGGGACTAAAAGTTGAAATCAGACCAAGATGGGATTGAAAGGGCGTTGGGGAAATATTGGGGGAATGGTAAGAGTTAGGTTGAAATCAGACCAAGATGGGATTGAAAGTTTCCTAACTCTAAAGCCCCGATTTCGCCATAAGCCCAGGTTGAAATCAGACCAAGATGGGATTGAAAGGATTATCCCCTCAATAAGGCCATAATGCTTTTGGGAGAGTTGAAATCAGACCAAGATGGGATTGAAAGGTAATCTCCCCCGCTTGTGTACCTCATCACTGTTCCAAACTCGTTGAAATCAGACCAAGATGGGATTGAAAGAGGCCAAGGCAATCGACCTGAAACAGAACATCGAAATTCCGTTGAAATCAGACCAAGATGGGATTGAAAGAGCACGTGCTGAATTTGACGTAGATTTCTGCTTCCACCACTCGTTGAAATCAGACCAAGATGGGATTGAAAGTAGTGCAATTTGTCCGTGTGAACTTAGCGTGTCATATGGTTGAAATCAGACCAAGATGGGATTGAAAGTATAGTCAGCCGCTATTCGGTAAAAAAAGGCGTGATTAGTTGAAATCAGACCAAGATGGGATTGAAAGAGCAGTCCGTAAGCGATAAGCTCGTTCATAGGCTTAGGTTGAAATCAGACCAAGATGGGATTGAAAGACTCTACTCCTTCGAAGGAGATGTCGTGCTGGATCCCTGTTGAAATCAGACCAAGATGGGATTGAAAGATCGCAACCTTCCTAAAAAATTTCAGTTCCTCAACAGTTGAAATCAGACCAAGATGGGATTGAAAGTCTGAAATTTGCTGTTCTAATTTGAAATCGTCTTTTGATACGTTGAAATCAGACCAAGATGGGATTGAAAGTTTCTCTTCGCAACGTTTTCTAAAATTGGATAAATTGGTTGAAATCAGACCAAGATGGGATTGAAAGTTGTCACGTGCTCGGTCGGCACAGCAAGCAATCCGGTTCTGTTGAAATCAGACCAAGATGGGATTGAAAGACAATAGCTTTTTCTGTCTGACTAATTTTGATATTGGTTGAAATCAGACCAAGATGGGATTGAAAGAGTCAGGATGGATATGCTGAGGACAGGGGCGAGAATGACGTTGAAATCAGACCAAGATGGGATTGAAAGTTCCTTCCTCACCCGGCTTGGGTTGGCTACGTGGAATTGGTTGAAATCAGACCAAGATGGGATTGAAAGCAGCACCTTTTCCTTCCTTTCCATTTCCTTTTCCTCGTTGAAATCAGACCAAGATGGGATTGAAAGTCGCTTTAGTTTACTATGCCCTCCACCCACTCGTGCTGTTGAAATCAGACCAAGATGGGATTGAAAGCGATTTGAAGGCTGAGGTTGTTCTGGAGGCATCGGGTTGAAATCAGACCAAGATGGGATTGAAAGTATGGACACTGTTCAGGAATCTCGTAGGGGGCAATGATGGTTGAAATCAGACCAAGATGGGATTGAAAGGCCTCGTAGCCGGCTGCGTGTAATGCGGTAGCATAACCGTTGAAATCAGACCAAGATGGGATTGAAAGGCTCGCGTCTGGCTGCGAGATCTCTATTCTGTCAATGTTGAAATCAGACCAAGATGGGATTGAAAGTATAAAGATCAAGATTACCTGTTCTGCTCTTCCATCCTCGTTGAAATCAGACCAAGATGGGATTGAAAGGTTGATGGGTGCTTCGTTGAGCCACTCGCAAAAGTTGGTTGAAATCAGACCAAGGTGGGATTGAAAGATCACGACTTTCGCCCAGGGTCTTTTCAAAGACCTCCATGTTGAAATCAGACCAAGGTGGGATTGAAAGCAGGTTCTTGGGGATTCGGTAGTTTTTCCTCAGGACTGTTGAAATCAGACCAAGATGGGATTGAAAGGTTTACTCATGTTTTCTGGATGGCAACGACAAGAGGGGTTGAAATCAGACCAAGATGGGATTGAAAGGAACAACGACACCCCTGATTAAACTGAAGCAACCCAATAAAAAATTAAAACTCAGTTAATATCCAATCTCCTCAAGTCTCTCTCTCAAAATTCTTGCTGAGTTTCTCAGCTTCTCTATCTCTTCATCACTCAGCTTAATGTCTGCAATCTCAGCACCGTTCTTTCCAAGTTTTGCGGGAACGCCAACAGCCACGTTCTCAATCCCGTATTCACCCTGCAGAACTAAGCTCGTCGGGATTACTTCACCGCTATCCTCAACCACAGCCTTTACCATTCTGTAAATTGCCACCGCCGGGCCATAAATCGTTGCCCCCTTCCTTTTTATGACCTCCGCTGCCACAAATCTTACGTCCTTTTCCACAGCTTCCCACTCTACCTCCCCGTCAAAATCAGCAAGGCTTTTCGCGATAAACATGCTGTCTCCGTGTTCTCCGATCATCCAAGCCCTCCTGATGTTTCTTGCTCCAGCATTGTACAGTCTCTCCTTCAACCTCTGAGAATCGAGCTGGTTGCCCATACCAAAAACCTCATTTCTTGGCTTTCCGCTCTCTTTCCACATAATATATGTCATAACATCCATTGGGTTCGTTACAACCAGAATCTTGCTTTCTGGGGCGTTTTCAACTATCTTCTTTGCAACATCCTTGATTATTCCGGCATTCTTGGTTGCCAGATCCAGCCTCGTCATTCCGGGCTTCCTTGCAAGACCGGCAGTAACAACAATTATTTCACTGCCCTTAAGCAGAGAGTAATCAGATCCGCCGATGATTTTAGGATATTTTTCAATCCCAGCTGCCGCATGTGCGAGATCCATGGCCTCTCCAATGGCAAGATCCTCAACGATGTCCACAAGAGCAATTTCGTCTACATCAAGGTTCAGCAGACACGTGAAAGCTGAGGTGCTTCCCACTCTTCCGGCACCAACAAAACCAAGCTTCATGAAAAAAATTTGATGTTAAATTTATAAGAGTTTCATTTTTCTGAAGTTCACGTATAATTATCAAAATTTAGCAATTCTTCTGTCCTTGGGAACAAAATTCCTCAAAATTCTCCCGTTTCCCTTTCCACAACCTGCAAAGTAATTCCCGCATTTCACGATATAATATCCTTCAACGCCCGCCTCAACATCCTCACCCCTCATCCATCTCCTGAAGTTCTCCGCATCAAGTTCGATTACGTTCTTCTTCGCTATTTTTCCAACAATGAAGCTCCCCTCTATTGAAAGTCTCAGACCATCCTTCTCTATCGTACCAAAGTATATCCCCCTTTGAAAAGCTATATCGTCAAATTCACAGCTCTTGTAGACATAAACCCTGTTTTTACCTCCCAGGTAAAATTTAATTTCGGGAAGCTCCACCCCAAACTGCTCTTTCAGAAGGTTTCTCACGGTTTCCTCAGTTTCGCCACAAAGAACCCCTCCGTGTCGTTGATCTGGGGATGGAGACGCAGGCATTTCTTCACCTCCTGACTGTATTTTTTCCCATCAAACTCGGTAAATGGCCTGACACCCTTAACTGGGAGCTTGATTTCCTCTATTTCAGCGTCGGTGTTTCTGAGAAGGTAGTCCACCACTTCCTCATTCTCCAATGGCTCAAGAGTGCATGTGGAGTAAACCACAACTCCTCCCGGTTTTGTAGCTTTGTAAGCGGCCATCAAAAGATCTTTCTGCAGTCTTGAAAGACCGTAACAATCTCTAAGCTTCCAGAGACTGATGTTTCTGTAGTTCTTCCTTATCATGCCCATGTTGCTGCACGGGGCATCAACGAGTGCTGCATCGAACCTGTTCTGGAATCTTCCAAAATATCTTCCATCCCTGAGGGTAACCTTTGCGATGAGCACCCCGCAACGCTGAAGGTTTGAAATCAAAATGTTTATCCTTGAATGCTTCACATCGTTTGCAACAATACAGCCATCGTTATGCAGGTACTGAGCCATCTGTGTTGTCTTTGCTCCTGGGGAAGCAGCTATATCAAGAACGGTCATGCCGGGTTGAAGCTCCATCACAACCGGTGGGATCATCGAAGCTGCCTCCTGAGAAAAGATCATTCCCAGCTGGTGCTCGGGAATCTTTGAAAACTCATTTGTGGAAATATAAAATCCCTCCTCACACCACGGAACCTTTCCGGTAATGATTTCACTCAAATTTTCCCGTACCTCCTCAATCTCTGCCTTCAAAGTGTTAACCCTTACACTTATTTTAAGAGGCTTAACCATGTACCTGAAAAAATCATCGCTGCCATCTATTTTCAATAATCTCTCGTAAAGTTCCGGATTTATTGCCCTTAGTGCGTCCTTTATCTCCTCAACATCGCCCTCAGGGTTTATTAACACCCTCATTTCAAATCGGGAAAGACGTAAGCCTCACTCTCGTCAAAGCTGTATTTTATAACTTTAAACCTCTCCTTCAGCTCCTTTGCTTCTTTTCTCAGCTCTTCTGCAGGTTTTTTCTCTTTTATTGCCGCATCCATAATTTCCGCAATAATTTTCATCTCCTCTTCTCCCATTCCGATCCTCGTAACTTCCTGAACGCCTATTCTGATTCCTGATGGGTTGTTAGTGTTTTCAATTGAATCCCATGGAAGCAGGTTCTTGTTTAACACGACTCCAGCATTTTCAAGGGTTTTAGCAACTTTCTCTCCACCACCAAAATCCCTGACGTCCACAGCAACCTGGTGTGTTTCTGTAAAGCCTCTCTTTTCACCCAGAACTTTGTAACCAAGATTGTAAAGCTCTTCTGCCAGTGTCTTTGCATTCTTCACAACCTGCCTTGCGTAATCCTTTCCAAACTCCAGAATTTCCATTGCAGCCACAACGTAGCCTGCAAGTGTGTTGAGGTGATGGTTGCTCACAACTCCGGGAAAGACTGCCCTGTCAACCCTATCTGCCAGCTCCTTTCTGCTTGCTATTATAGCTCTCTGAGGGCCAAAAAAGGTTTTGTGTGTGCTGCCAGTCATAACATCCGCTCCCTCTTTTAGCGGATTCTGAAAAGCCTTTCCCGCAATCAGGCCAAGAACATGGCTGGCATCGTACATCACATAAGCACCGATCTCATCAGCAATCTCCTTTATTTCCTTTACAGGTTGCCTGAAAAGTATGAGAGACGAACCAAGAATGAAGAGCTTTGGATTCTCCTTTAAGGCAATTTTTCTTGTTTCATCCACATCGATGTTCATTTCCTCAGTATTAAAGGGATAGTGAATGACCCTCAACCCTCTCAAACCAGCCGCAGAAACTGTATCGTGACTTATGTGTCCTCCGCAGGGTACAGAAATGCTCATAATGGTGTCTCTCACATTTGTCAGAGCAAAGAAAGCAGCAATATTCGCAACTACTCCCGAAATTGGCTGTACATTTACGTGTTCAGCCTCAAATATTTTTCTGGTTAAATTGATCGCAATCTCCTCAATCTCATCAACAAACCTGCAGCCTTCGTAGAACCTGTGTCCAACTTTTCCCTCAGCATATCTGTGACCAAAATCTGAAAGATAACACCTCCTTACTGATAAGGAAGTCAGGTTCTCACTTGCAATCAGCGGTATTGAATCTCGCATGAATTTGGTATGTCTTTCGATGATTTCGAAGACTTCTGAAGGATTCATGTTCTCTGATACGATAAAAAATATTTAAGGCTTCCGTGAACGTTCGTTATGGAGACAATTTCCTCGAGGGATATGCAAATTCTTGACACAAACTGTGAGTATTTTGGCCTGAACAGAATGCTTCTTATGGAGAATGCAGGCAGAGGTGTTGCTGAGGAGATAATGAGGAGGTTTCAGAAGGGCAAAGTTCAGATTTTTGCTGGCAGTGGTAACAATGGAGGAGACGGGTTCGTTGCTGCAAGACATTTGAAAAACTTTGATGTGGAGATCTTCCTCATCGCAAAGCCAAAAACGGAGCTTGCCATAAAAAACCTTGAAATTTGCAGGAAAGCTGAAATTCCAGTAAAGGAGGGTTTGCCTGAAGAGATTGACTGCGATATCGTTATAGATGCCATGCTCGGAACGGGTGTGAAGGGGAGGCTGAGAGGGGCTTATGCCACAGCGGTAAGGATGATCAACGAGAGTGATGCATTCAAAGTTGCTGTAGACGTCCCTTCAGGCCTGAACCCCGACACTGGAGAGTATGAAGAAGCTGTTAAGGCTGATTTGACCGTAACATTTCACAAGCCAAAGCCCGGATTAATACCGGATGTTTGCGGTGAAGTTGTTGTTAAGGATATAGGCATACCTCCATTTTTTGAGAGACTATGCGGTCCGGGGGATGTTATAAGCAGCTATAAAAGATACGAGAACGCTCACAAAGGTCAGCATGGAAGGGTTCTGGTTATCGGTGGTGGAGAGTATACAGGCGCTCCAGCCCTTGCAAGTCTGGCAGCGTTGTATTCAGGGGCAGACATTGTCACGACAGCCGTGCCGGAATCAATAAGGAAGGTTGTGGCATCTTTCAGTCCGAATTTGATAGTAAGAGGTGTCGGTGAGGAAAAAATAGAGATGAAAAATCTTAAGGAGCTTGAAGAGCTGGCAAGAAGGCACGATGTTGTTGTTGCGGGTATGGGTGTTGGAGTGAATCCTGAATTTGAGGATGTCATTAGGGAGCTTCTCAAAAGCTGCAGGAAGGCCGTGCTGGATGCACAGGGGCTTGTTGATGAAGTACCCGAAAACTGCGAGTGTATACTTACACCCCATGCAGGGGAGTTCAGGAGAGTTTTTGGGGAAGTTGAGGTGGATGTGGCTGCAAAAAGGGCAAAAGCAGTAATACTGCTGAAAGGGAAGGAAGACATAATTACAGATGGATTCAGGTTAAAGGTTAATCGCTCAGGAAATGCAGGAATGACTGTCGGCGGTACCGGGGATGTTCTTGCCGGGGTATGCGGGGCTTTACTTTGCAACGATGATGCTTTCCATGCAGCTTGCTCTGCAGCTTTCTTAAACGGCCTTGCCGGAGATGTGTGTTACGAAAAATTCGGATACAACTATACTGCAATGGATGTCGTAAATGCCCTGCCACAAGCATTCATAAAATGCTTCGAGTTTGGTTAGCAATCTGAATATTGCAGTATTGAGAAGGCTTTTAATGATCAAACCTCCTTATTCCCCTTCTGACGTGCTCCATGATGTCTGAAGTGATGTAATCCAGAACCGTTCCCTTAGCCTCAAGAATGCGCATATAGTCAACTATTTCTTTATATTCTCCTCCAGCAATGGCATTTGCGATGATTGCAGCCCCCTGAGCGGATTGTTTTCCTTTACCAAAGCCTCCAAGCAATTTGACCTCCTTCTCGCCCTCCCTCAGTTTTCTCAGCATCTCGGGAGCAAATCTGCCTGAGAGAACGTAAAAATCAGCATCTACAGAAACCTCCATTGCTTTTATCCCCTTCATCACGAACTCTGAGAGTATGTTGATAACATCCCTATCCCCGAGCTTCCAGTCCTCAGCAAAACTCTTAATTCCACCCCTGAATATCAGCTTCTTTGGAAACTCACCGATTAGGTAAGCTAACTCAGCATCCATTGCTCCAAGAGAGGAATATCCGGGAAATGAGGTTGTTCCACCCATTCCATCTACAATTCTGCCATTCCTTACTGCAATAAAAGCATTGAACCCTTCTCCCACTTCAGCAAGGATGAAATTGAGTTTTGTCAGTTCCTCCTCCTCGCTCAATTTTGCTACAGCCAGAACCGCGGAGCAGAGCTTGTCTGCGGTTCCAATGTCAATTCTGTTCATCTTTCTCCATGGAGGCACTGTCGGGAGATGTATCACGGCAGGAATGGTGTAAAGGTTGACGTTTCTTTCCTTTACAGCCTTGATTATTTTCCTCAAACCTATTGCCCTCTCAAGTTCGAAGTTCAGTGTCATCAGCAGCATATCCACATCGTCAAGCTCTGAGAATGGTTTTACAGGCAGACCGTAGCCTGAAAGACCTGCAGCAATCTCCGCTCCGGATTCCTCAATCGCATCTATAACAATCTCTGGCGAAGCTCTAACTTCCTCTGTTTTGAGTTTTTTTCTGTAAACTACCTTTCCTTTTTCAATCGCCACCACATCGTAACTCCCGGTTCCCGGATCAATACCTGCCGAAATCATCCTACTTCCAGTATGAACCCTGAAGTATGCCTTTTATTTTATCACTTGTGCCTCTCATAACCCTTTTTAACCTTATCCTTCCTTCATCCAGTACCTCAACTCTGAACTCCACCCCGAGCAACCTCATATGCATTTTGAAAAGCTCTATAACCTCCTGATTCTCGAAAACAAGTTCACTCTCCTCGTAAATCATTTCTCCACGCTTGCAGGCTCTGATGCTTTCAATCATCGGTTCAAGTATTGCCCTGCCCAGTTGAAGACACCTCTCGTTGAATTTCTCTTCATCTTCAAACTCGAAGCTCTGGAAAGCCTCTCTTACCACCCTTGAAAGCATAAAGTCCCTGCCGTATTCTCCAAAGAATCTGAAGGCGTACCTCAAATCTGACTGATTGGCATAACTTGTTGTGTACTTCAGCGGGTTAAGTTTCATCTCCCTGTCCTTAAAAACCACACCTTCCCTCCGGTTTCTGTCAAGCTTTTCAATAATATCCCTCATTTTTTCAGTATCCTCAGAACTGACGGTTGCAAGAATCTCAGCCAGCTTCAGGCCGTAAATCTTGGCAATCTCTATCTTTTCATCAACCGTTAAAGGCCTGTTGGTTCTTCCCTCCCTGATGTCAAAAAGGAAAAAATCGAGATTTTCTATGCCATACACCTCTGTTGGGACATACGGTGAAGCTTTTCCCACGGCTTCACAGCAAAGCATGTAGTCAGGGTAGTCTCTGAAAAATTCATCATCTATCAGAATTCTCGCCTTCTCTGTTGTGTAGGGGCAGATCAGACCCCTTCTTGTGATTGCATAAAGATTTTCACCGATTTTTACGATTCTAACATTGTAACCGTTCATTTTCTCTTCAAGAACAATATCTCTACTGCCAAAATGTTTTTTGATGGTGGGGTTAAGCAGAAGTGTCCTTTTTATCTTGGGAAACCCCCTGAAAACCTTCAGAGAGTCCTTTGCCTTTACAACCACAGTACCCTCCTCAAACTGGCCGAACTTCTTTTCAAATCTAAATGCCTCCTCAATATCGCCAAAAAAGGGATGCTTAACAAAGGCTTTACGAAGGATATTTCTTTCATCCAGCCTGCTGGCTGCGGATTTCGATAAATTTAGTGCTTGAGCAATAAAATTCATGACTTAGAATATAAAAACTTGATCAAGTCTCTTTCAGTGATAATCCCTTCAAGTTTTCCATTTTCCACAATAAGTGCGGCCCCGTATCCCTTCTCCAGCATGGAGCTTACAAGCTGAGATATGGCTGAGTTTTTGGGGAAAGTGAGAATTTCCTTGTAAACAAGCAGTTCATCGTTCGCGAGAATTGTTGAGATTGGCTTGTCGATTGCATCCTTTATATTTCCGCTTGTCAGCATCCTGAATGCTTCACCCATTCCAAAGTATCTCAGTATCTCTCTGACAGTAATCATACCAACAAGAATTCCGTCCTCTATTACGGGAATCCTCCTCAGCTTTTTCTCAATCATTGTCCTCATAGCCTTCTCAATGGTATCTTTTGGTTTTAATGTGACCACGCTTGAAGTCATGTATTCTGAAGCAACACCGTCTATGGTGCGGTTTTGTCCAAGATACTTCAGGATGTCCCTTTCTGTGATAATTCCGACAACAACATCATCCCTGTTTACTACAGGACAGCCACCTACCCTCTTTTCAAACATAATTTCCACGGCATCTTCAAGTGAATCTGCATCCTCAACCGTTACGACATTTCTTTCCATAATTGTCTCAACAACTTCATTCACCGCTGCAGAGAGATTTCCTCCATACCTGCCCTTAATGAGTCCTGACTTTGGACCACCACCGAAGATGTTTACAAAGTCGGTGGCGGAAATTATACCCTCAAGCCTTCTCGTTCCAGCATCGGCAATAGGAATTCTTCTGAAATTCCTCTTAAGCATCATTTTAAGAGCGTTCATGATGGTCGAGGTTGGTGGGAGAGTGAAGACGTCTTTTGTGGCAATATCCATAACATTTCGTTTTAAAACCAAAACAAATCACCCCTCAAACTCCATACAATCCTCACAGAGATTTAATCCGTTGCTGTGATACAGTTTATCTGCATATTTTCCGCATCTGTCACAAATTCCTCCAATATCTTCTTCCTCCTCAATAACTGGCTGGATGGTGTAACCCAACGCATCATGTGTAACGAGTGAAGCAAATTCTCCGAGATCTAACGAAACGCTGAGAATGTCGTTGTCCGTGATGATACCCACAAGCTCCCCGTTGTTATTCACAACCGGCAACCTTCTTATTCCCTTCTTCATCATGATCCTTGCGGCTTCTCTCAGGCTTGTGTTGGGGGATATTGTTATCACAGGTTGCGACATGATCTCCTCAACAAGAACCTTGCTCGGAACCTTGTTCTTCGCAACGATTTTTGAGATCAAATCTTTCTCCGTTACTATACCCACTGGTTTTCCATTCTCAACAACAACTGCGCTGCCAACTCCATACTCAACAAGTTTTTTGGCAAGATTGTGAATACTGTCATTCCTCCTTACAGTGCAAACGACAGTTGTCATCACTTCCTTTACTGGCAGGTCTGTCTCCATAGTACCACCTCATGATTGGGTCTTCATGTGAATTAAAAACTTTTTTGATGTTCATGAAATTTCAATGTTGCATGTGCATTCATTTATGTTTATTCTTATCCGCAATCAAATCCACGAAAAGGAAATAAACGATCTCCCGAACGTTCATTATGGAGCCTCTCGAATTGCTGAAAAAGTATGTAAGTGACGACAAACTGATAAAGCACTGCATAGCGACCGCTGCTGTAATGAGAGAACTTGCTAAGGAGCTTGGAGAAGATGAGGAGAAATGGTGGACTGTAGGAATTCTTCACGATATAGACTACGAGCAAACTCAGGGAGACATGGAGAGGCACGGGATTGTTGGGGCTGAGATACTGCTGAAAGAAGGTGTTGATGAGGAGATAGCTGAAGTTGTCAGGAGGCACAACCACATGCTCTTCGGTGATTACGAGAAACCGGTTGAGATAGCGTTGCAGGCAGCAGACAGTGTATCGGGATTGGTAATCGCATGCGCGTTAGTGAAAGGAGGTAAAATTGAAGAGGTAACTCCAAAAACGGTAAAGAAGAAGTTCAAGGAGAAAAGCTTCGCAGCCGGATGTGACAGAAACAGAATCAGGATGATCGAGAAGCTTGACATGCCCTTAGAGAAGCTTTATGAAGTTGCTATAAGGGGATTGGTTAAATTTAGGAAGGAGCTCGGTCTCTCCTGATTTTTGCACTGTCCATTCTGAAGCACCTCTTTCTTTCATCCCACTCCAGGCTTTTTATCTGCTCCATTACCTTTTGAGACACAACAAAGAATTTCTGCTCTCTGCAAACGTCGTAAAAATCCTTTCTGGTTATGTTCAGCCATTCTTTGAACTCATCAAAAACTCCTACTTCAACAACCCTTACCGTTTTTTCCCCGAGACACAATCTTACAGTTTTATCATGCAGTTCTTTTCTCAGCCTCCACTTTGCCACAAGTGGCGGCTGCACTGCCCTTACAGCACTCTCCACACTCTCTCCATCAAGTTCAACCCTGAGTAAAATCTCTGCAATGTGGTTAATTCTGTCTGGAACTCCAACAACGTCTCCTCTGAGCTCTATCCTCCTGTAATCCACCTCCACTCCTTCCTTCTCAAGGGATTTTCCAATTTTTGATGTGTAGCCTTTCTTGGTCCCGGCTTTATCCACTATACCTCCAATAATGAAGCATTTTTCTTCTGTTCTGTCGTAAAGCTCATCTCCATTAGGATCAAGAAGCACTACCTTTTCAATACCACTCTCCATCAAAAATTCCTCTGTTGTTTTCCAAAAACGCCCGAAACCAAGATCTCTGTAGGTTACAATGAGTTTATCGTCCCACATGTATTCTCTAACAACACCAAGAGTCTGCCTCACCTGAATTCCTATCTTCCATTTTTCCTTTTCCGTATGCTTGTCATAAAACCTGCAGTCCACCAAAACGTAAGGAAATGGATAACTCACCAGCTCATCTCTGCAAAGCAGAATTTCGGAATTGCATTTCCCGACATACGCCTGTGGAGGTAGACTGACAAAATGTCCGCTGAGTGTGAGAGAGTGCTGCAAACCACCATCACTCCTGCAAACTTCAGCCTTCCCGTTTGCCACAGAAAGAGCCATCTTTGCAATTGGATCATGTGATGAAAGCACCTTCTTCATTCTTGTTCCTATCCTTTCCACACCTTTCTCTCTCAGTCTGGAGATAAAGACATCCTTGAGGCGCATTCAGTGAAATTTTGCATTTGAGTTAAAAGCTTTGATCTTCTAATTCCTTCCCACCTAAAAATTTTTAAGACTGTCGCCAACCAGAGGTGAGGTGAGTGAATGCCGGTATTCTGGCTGGCGGATGTTGATAAAGATGATGTTTTGCTTGTTGGAGGAAAGGCTGCAAACCTCGGTGAGCTCCTAAGAGCCGAAATTCCGGTTCCTGATGGATTTGTTGTTGATGCTCGAACTTTTCGCGAATTTATCCAGAAAACGGGAATACAGGAGAAAATATATTCACTTCTTCAAGACCTTGATGTTGAGGATACAGAAAAGCTCGAAACGGTTTCAAGACAGATCAGAGAAATTATAGAAACAACGGAAATTCCAGAAGAGATCGAGAAAGAAATCAGAGAGGCTTACAGAAAGCTGTGTGAGGAAGAGGGAAGAGAAGTTTACGTTGCAGTCAGAAGCTCCGCTACAGCCGAAGATTTACCCGATGCAAGCTTTGCAGGGCAGCAGGAAACGTATCTAAACGTTGCTGGAGAGGATGAGGTTGTTGAAAAAGTAAAAAAGTGCTGGAGCAGTCTATTCACACCAAGAGCAATTTACTACAGAGTTCAGAAGGGTTTCAGGCATGAGGATGTTAGCATCGCTGTGGTTGTCCAGAAGATGGTGAACAGCGAGAAGAGCGGTGTGATGTTCACCTCCCATCCAGTAACGGGGGAGAAGAAGTGCATAATTGAGGCCGTTTTCGGGCTTGGAGAGGCAATTGTCAGCGGTCTGGTAACCCCCGACACCTACGTTTATGACAGAGTAAAGGGGGAACTTGAAGAAGTCAAAATTGGTGAGAAGAAGTTCATGCTTACCAAAAAAGATGGAAAGACTGTTAAAGTTGAAATTCCTGACAGGAGCCGCGAGAGAGTGCTTAGCGATGAAGAAATAAAGAGGCTCGTGACCCTGGGTGAACTCATAGAAGACCACTATGCCACACCGCAGGATGTTGAGTGGGCGATGGAGGGTGGTGAGATATACATAGTCCAGTCAAGGCCCATTACAACCATCAGAAAGGTAGAGGAGGTTTCAGAGGAGGTTGAGGGCAGAATCCTACTGAAAGGACTTGGTGCCTCACCTGGTATTGCTTCAGGCAGGGTTAAGGTTATCTTCAGCGAAAAGGAGATCTCAAAGGTTGAGGAGGGGGATATTCTGGTAACAACAATGACCACCCCCGACATGGTTCCTGCAATGAAGAGGGCTGCTGCAATTGTTACTGATGAGGGAGGAATGACCTGCCATGCAGCAATTGTTTCAAGGGAGCTTGGAGTGCCGGCTGTTGTTGGAACAAAGAAAGCTACAAAGGTCTTGAAGGATGGCATGGTAATCACGGTGGACGGTGAGAAGGGGATTATTTACGAAGGCAGAATTGAGAAAAAGGAGGAACCAAAGCCGTTTATTGCTCCAGCACCCGTAATAACCGCAACGGAAGTGAAGGTGAACATTTCCATTCCCGATGTTGCAGAGAGGGTTGCAAGAGAGACGAACGCCGATGGGGTCGGATTGTTCAGAATCGAGCACATGATTCTCGGACTTGAAAAGCATCCCATGAAGTTCATAAAGGATGGAGAAGTTGACAGATACATTGATCTGCTGTATCAGGAAATGAAAAAGGTCGTGAAAGCCTTCTATCCGAAGCCAGTCTGGATCAGAACACTTGATGCTCCAACAGATGAATTCAGGGCGATGGAGGGTGGGGAAGAGGAGCCAATAGAGGCAAACCCAATGCTGGGTTTCAGGGGGATCAGAAGAGATTTGGCGGAGGAGGAGCACTTCAGGGCAGAATTGAGAGCCATAAAGAGACTTGTGGATGAAGGATACACCAATATCGGAATCATGCTGCCTCTAATAACATCTCCAGAAGAAGTAAGAAGGGCGAAGGAGATAGCAATCAGTGAAGGAATCCCGCTGGACAAAATAGAGTTCGGAATAATGGTGGAAACGCCAGCAGCAGCTCTTATACTGGAGGAGATAATAAAAGAGGGAATTGACTTCGTAAGCCTCGGAACAAACGATCTCACCCAATACACGCTCGCTGTTGACAGAAACAACGAAAACGTTGCTTACCTTTACAACGAGACTCATCCTGCAGTTCTAAAGCTGATAGAAAGGACAATTAAGGTTTGCAAAGAGCACGGAGTGAAGAGCTCAATCTGCGGTCAGGCGGGAAGCTATCCGCATGTTGTTGAGAAGCTTGTTGAATTTGGAATCGACAGCGTTTCAGCCAACCCCGATGCTGTTCACAAGATCAGAGAAGTTGTGGCAAGAGCAGAGAGAAAAATAATCCTTGAAAAGCTCAGAAAGCTTTAACCGTAGGCAATTATCTTCCTGGCCTCCATTTTCCCAATTTTTGAATTACCCTCTATCAGAAGTCTGTTTCCTTTTATTTCACCAATTTTGCAGTTCTTTGCAATTCTTACATCACCTTTTGCTGATATTCTGTTACCTCTGCAGCCCACAAGAATTACAACATCCTCAGCCTCGATTTCATTAAAAATGCTGTATGCCCCGACAGTAACTTCTTCAGCCCTGATAACACCACCAACCACGCATCCTTTCCCCAGGTTTACCTCCCTGGCTTCTATACTTCCAAGAAAACTGCAGTCAATTCCAGTAACAACAGTTCCATCGAACCTCAAATTTTTAATGATAACACTTCCAGATTTTACACTTAAAATCATCTTTTTCTTATCTATCCGCATCATTTCTTACCCCTGCTCAGCCTTCATCGCCTTCACACCCTGCCTCACCTTCACAGCCACTCCCCTCTCCATCTCAAGCATTTCAAAGGCTGAGAGCAGAGCTTTCCCTGTTGCAAGCAACTCATCTGCCGTGTTGACAACAACAACCTCATCATTCGCCCTGATTTCTTCATCAACTTCAACAACGTGCTTTGCAAAAACGCTCTTGCCAGAAGCGATGAACTCAGAAACCTCGTCGATCACAACAACCCTCATCTTCGGAAATGACAAAGTCTCTTTAACCCTTCTCGCCCCTTCAATGCTGAGCGTGAACCATCCGGAATCTGGTTTTAGTGTTGCGATTCTTATGCCATTATCAAAAACCTGCCTGATTCGACCCGAGCTTGACAGCATGAAGCTGCATGTATCAGGAAAAAGAACCTTTCCAACACCCTTTCCGAACTGGTAGTCCGCTATAACCCTCAGCATCCGGAGATTCTCATCTTCCATACCTTCTTTCCCTCCTTTGATATTCCCTCAGTATTCTGAGAAAATCAACATACCTGAGATTCTCCCAGTCAATATCCGCGAAGTATATCTCGGCATAAATGCTTTGCCAGATGAGAAAGTTAGGGATGTCGTTCCCGGCTTTGATAATTATATCAGGCTGAGATTTTACGGTCAAAAATTTCTCAAAGAGCTTCTCATCCAGATCCTCAACATTCAACTCCCCCTTTTCCACCAGTTTGGCGATTTTTCTAATCACATTTATTATTTCCTCTCTTCCGGTAAAGTTTAGAATGTTAATTGTCGGTTTGGATCCGTCCCTCACCTCAACACCTTCACCCGTAACAATTCTTAAACAAAATCCCTCGAAAAAGGAACATTCAGGCTGGAAGTTACCGCAAATTGTTATTTCATCGACTCCAAACTTCCTGCACCACTCAGCAAGCTTCAACAGTCCATTTCCAATGCTGTCGGTCACAACAACAATATGCCTGGGAACTCTCCTGATCTCTCTTTCAAGCAGTTTTTCGTAAACTCTCAACAGCATCTCATCAAAGTTTAAATGCAAGGAATACTTAACTTTTCCCAATGCTTCCCGCCATGGTGCTTGCAGCAATGGCTCTAATCGCGATTAAACTCGATCCAAGATTTGTTGCTGTATTGTCTGTCATATCGACCTTAGTTTATGCCAGAAAGAAAGGAGTCAGCCTGAAATTGAGAAATGTAACGGAGGAGGAGTCTTACCTTAATGCATATTTGTTTTCAACCTTTCTGATACTGCTTTCTTTCTTTTGCCTTTCTGGAGATATCGTTTTTGCATCAATTTTTCTTGTCTTAATACACAACTTCAGAAAGAATGCTTTGTGGAATATAGCGATTTACACAGCTGCAGCCCTCTTTTATTTCCTAAGCTACAATATTGCCAACGGTATTGAGGTAAGGCTCGCTCAGGTTATCTTTCTCTCTCTTTCGGGCGGTCTGACGGCTGCATTGATAGAGAGCGTTGATACGAACGCTGACAGAAGGCTGACCTTGCTAATAGCTCTCTCCACGGTATTCACAATATTCAAACTCTACATACCATCAGCATCGCTTTCAGCCCTCGCTTTCGCCTTTCTTTTTTCTTTCTTCGTAAGTCTTCTTGCACTTTACGCAAAAGTTGCTGATGAATCCGGATTGATGAGCGCAACCATTGTGGGAACAACACTCATACTTTTCACCGACATAAGGTTTTTTGCGGTAATTCTTCTCTTTTATGTTCTCGGATCCGTTGTAACAAAATACAAGTACAGCGTGAAGCTGGAAAGAGGAATTGCCGAGCAGGCGGGAGGGGCGAGAGGTTACGCAAACGTCTTTGGGAACAGTATTGCTCCGTTGTTCTTTGCAATCAACTACGGTGTTTTTGGTGGAGATTTTTTTGCAGCCGCATTCACCGCAGCAGTTGCTTCAGCTCTTGGCGATACCATGGCAAGTGAGGTCGGAAAGGCAGAGGAGAATGTTTACCTGATAACAAGCTTAAATAAAGTTGAGCCGGGCACAAGTGGTGGAGTATCGTTTAAAGGTGAGCTGGCAGCATTGACGGGATGCATTCTCACAGCTCTTTTTGCATTCTCTCTGGGAATTGTTGGTGCATCCATGCTCTTTCCCGTTGTTTTTTCATCCTTTGCCGGTGTTCACGTTGACAGCCTGCTTGGCGCAACGCTTGAAAAGAAGGGATATCTGACAAACTCTGCAGTTAATTTTCTCGGAACATTTTCAGCTGGAATTATCTGCGTCTTAATGCTGCTGCAAATGTAATGGCAATAACGGCAGCAATGCTCTCAAAACCCGGTGTCTCGACTATTTTTTCTATCGTTGATTTTTCATGAGATGGCGTGTGGTAGGCATACGGATTGAACTCCGCATGAACGAGCTCCCTTTCCCCACCGGGAATTAGCAACAGCAGCTTCGCCAGCCTCATTGAGAGTTTGTAGTACATCAGCTTCAAATACTGGTTATCAATGTTTTCAGCATACTCAAAATATGCTGCAGGCAACACAGGGAAGAGTGATTTTTCCGCTTCTGAAATTGATGCCATCGCCGCCTTTCTTGCCCCTTCTATCTTGTCATCAATATTACCGTAGGTAACCTCGATCGACAGGCTTGCATCGGTTATCGAATTCAGCGCCACGACTGCTGCACCAGCGTACAGACCCTCTGAAAGCAATCTTTTGGCCGTTTCAAGCGAAATAAATCCCTCATTTATGAGGTAATCATTTCCACGCAGTGTTGAAGCGTATACAAGCAGAGAACTTGCCTCAGTAACATAAAACTCTGCTCTCCTCTTCAAAACATCTTTGGGGATTTCATAGTCATTTTTCAATTCATTAAGTATCGACAACCAAACTTTTGCACTCTCCACTCTTTCTCTCGCGTATGCGAGATTTTGCAACGCTTCTTCATCAGTTCTCGCATTCCTTGCATTTTCAAGCAGATTTTCTGCTTCCGCAACCCTTTCCTGAGCGGCAGCAATAATCTGCAGTGAATTCACTCCAACTTTCTTTTCAGAGAGGTAGACTTTCATCCGATCTATCTCGCTCTTGATCTTTTCAACTTCTTCATCAAACTGCCTTGATGTGATGATCTTACTCCTGTATTCCTCGTACCTCTTCAGGATTTTTGCCTGGAAGTACATGCTTGTAGCTGTGTAGTATTTACCTTCATTGTAGAACTCATCTGCTCTCTTAATCAGCTTCTCCGCTTCATCATTTGTCACGCTAATTTCATCAAGAGAAGCTCTCATGCGATCAGCAAGCTTTTTCAGAATTTGCGAATAGCTTCCAATGTTGAACTCTCCCTCCGGATTTTTTATCTCATAACCCGTAAAAAACTTTAGAGCTTCGTTAAGGGTGGAAACTTCATAAACATTGACACCGAGCTTCTTGCCGTACTCCACAAGGTCAAGTTTTTTGTATTCAACATCAATATAGCTGATAATTCCGATCCTCCTGACTTTCTTTTCCTCAACGTAAGTTATTTTCTGTCCTTCCGGTATCAGGAAAATTTTGGCTCCGTTTCTTGCGGCAGCCTCAAGTTTATACTTCAACCCTCCTACAGGGCCGATGTAACCGTCGGGGTAGATCATTCCGGTCATGTAAACATCCTCTCTGATTTGAAGATTCTTGAGGGCAGCAACGGTGGCAACCGTCATAACACCCCCTGCAGAGGGGCCACCAACAATCGGAGCCTCAGCTTCTATAATGTAGAAGAAGCTGTATTTTGTGAAATCCACACCGAGCAAATCACATGCTGTAATAGCCGCAAGCTGGGCACTTCCCTGCATGTCTATTTCCGTGTAAGGTGTTGTAGAAACAAAAACTCTCCCGTGTCCCGGTGTAACAATTACGGTAATGTCAATCACAACACCTGACGGCATGTCACCGCTTGTGACAGCTACAGCCTTAATACTTGCCTTCTGAGCATTCTCAAACTGTGCACCGGCAGGAGTGATTAAAATCAGTAGCAGTATTAGAATTTTCAGGGCAAATTTCATGATAGATGTCTGAACCTGGAATTAAAAACTTTAATGGTCTGAGAGTTACCGTAGTATTGAATACGTATGTATAAAAAGTTACATGTATAATACATTTGAATAAGAAGAAGACCGTAAAATATATATACATTACAAAGGTTCCGTTCCGCGGAGGTGATTGAGTGGAGCGTGTGATGAAGAACTCGTCCTACATCAATGCAATGTCAACCACAGGAACGAGAACAAGGGTTAGAGATGTAAATCCCCAAAGTGGAATGTGCCCGCTCTGTGTCAGAGACTGCCCGTTTTTGTGCGAAATAGGGCTCTCAGCCTTCAGGGGTAGAGAAGTGCTGTACCCTGACCCCGAGTACTTTGGTGAAAGCACTGCATCAAGTTTGAAGGACTATGGCCTTGACTGGTCGCACTTCAACATAATGGCAAGATTGATTGGGGCGGATGGCATTGAAACAGACCCGGACAAGATGCTTTTCCCGAACGTCAGTGTTGAGAGCAGCATTGGTGGTATCAAGGTGAAAATGCCTCTTGCCATAGGTGCGTACGGCTCAACAGACGTTGCAAGAAAGTACTGGGATGGCGTTGCTGTCGGTTCAGCTCTTGCGGGGGTTATACTCATAGTGGGAGAGAACGTATGCGGTGTTGATCCGAAATCAGAGTTCAAAGATGGAAAGGTTGTCAGGTCTCCTGAGATGGAAAGGAGAATAAAGCTTTTCAAGGAGTTCTGGGATGGAAAGTACGGAGACATTGCAGTTCAGACCAATGTCGAGGATCAGAGACTCGGTGTGGATGAATACGTGGTATCAAAACTGGAAGTGAATATTGTTGAGAGAAAGTGGGGACAGGGTGCCAAGGCGATTGGTGGTGAAATTAGAGTTAATTCAATTGAAAGAGCTATAGAACTTAAGAAGAGAGGTTATCTTGTAATTCCGGATCCTGAAGACCCGGATGTCCAGCAGGCATTTAAGCACGGACTCTTCAAGACCTTTGAAAGGCACAGCAGGGTTGGATCACCGCTAAGAGGTGATGTTGTCGAGGATGTTGAAAGGCTGAGAGAAATGGGAGCAAAGGTTGTGACAATCAAAACCGGAGCTTACCGCCCGGCAGACGTTGCGTGGACGATGAAGGTTGCTTCAGAAGCAAAGGTGGACTACATAACCTTTGACGGTGCTGGGGGCGGAACTGGAATGTCTCCGGTTCCGATGATGAACGAAATGGGTATTCCAACCGTTTACCTGGAAGCTCTTGTGATCAAAGCTGCCAGAATGCTGAAGGAGCAGGGCAAGTACGTTCCGGACATAAGCATGGCGGGTGGATTTATAAATGAGACCCAGATCTTCAAGGCTATTGCAATGAGCAACTTCGGAGATGGGCCTTTCATAAAAACCGTGACAACCGGCAGATCCCCGCTCACCGCTGTGATGAAAGCCTCATACTTCTGCGAGCTTGCAGAGAACGGCAAGCTACCCAAGGAGTTCGCAAGAAAGTATGGAGAAACACCAGATAAGTTCTTCATACTTGCAGATGACCTGAAGGCAAAATACGGAGACAAGGTGGGGAAGGAAATTCCATGGACGGCAGTAGGTCTTTACACGTACATTGAGAGAATGAAAGACGGATTGAAGCAGCTTCTGGCGGGAGCGAGGAAGTTCAGACTGGACCTCATCGACAGGTCAGACCTTGCAGCCCTCACCCCCTTAGCTTCAGAAGTTACAGGAATCCCGATGGTACATGAGGTTGACAGTGCTCTCTTTGAGGTCATCATGGGGCTGGATGGAGAAGGATTGGAGAAAATCCACAGATACCTCTAATTTTTTTACCCGAGTGTTGTTTAAGTTTTTTATAAAATCTTCAAAAGGTCAGATAACGCAATGCTGATCATCTTTTTACCATCATAGTACTCTATTAGCTTTTTAACATCCACAAACTTTAATTTCAAATCGGAGATGTCATCACCGAGTTTTTTGAGAGCAATAAGGGCATAAACTGTAAAGCTGTAATCTTTTATCTCTTCAATTTTCTCTCTCAGCTTTTCAACCGGATCCGGGTAGGCATCTCTTACAATTTCAGCCAGTCTGCCAATACCGTATGCAACGTATCTTCTCTCAACTTCCCAGTCGTCAAGAAGAGAGACGTATTTATTTTTAAAGCTTTCAAAAACCTCAGGGTTGTTTTTGCCTATTTCAGCTATGCCGAGAGGAGCACCAACGCAGTAAGCACCGCTCTCATCGTTCAGATGCCAGAACAGCCTCAAAATCAGATTTCTTGCTTTTGTGCCACTCACCTTCATCCCGAGAATCTCTGCAGCTCTGAACCTCAGAATCTCCTCTGGATGATACAAAAAAGAAATTAATTTTGAAGGTTCAAGCTCCTCAAGATTCATTTACTCTCAAAGTAAACTGTCGCCGTCCTCGGAGTCTTTCCCTTCTTGATCCGGTGGTAGTCTGCGTAGGTAAGAACCTCCGCATCCTTCAGCACTTCCGCATCAACAACTTCACCTATGAAAAGCGTGTGAGTGCCAACGTCACACTCCTTGACAACTTTTGCCTCAATCACCGCTACAGCATGTTCTGTAACAAGCGGTACTCCGGTTTTTCCTAATTTGTACTCAACTCCATCAAATTTGTTAAATTCACCGCTCTTCCTGAATCCGAACCTGCCTATGAACTCCATCGGTGTTTCCAGTTCAAGAACGCTTATCCCGAAAACTCCACTTTCCTTTACAACTTTGTGTGTATCGTTCTCTTTGTTAAGGCATACCGCAACCTTTACCGGTTCGCTTGTAACCTGAAAGACAGTGTTGGCAATCTGCCCCGCCATCTTGCCATTATCTGCAGAGCTTACGATGTAAAGTCCGTAGCTTATCTTGTAGAACGCCTCAACGTTCATAAAAACACCTAAAAATTAAAGAGAGAGCAAATCTTGAGCTACGTAGTAAGCTCTTGGATGTCCACAGCTCGGACACTCCTCTGGAGGCTCATTTCCGTAATGAACGTATCCGCACTCAAGACACACCCATGCAGTTTCCTCATCTCTCCTGAAGAAAGTACCGTTTTCGATCTCGGCAAGCAATCTGCGGTATCTTTTTTCGTGGTGCTCTTCAGCTTTGGCAATTGCTCTCAGCCTGTCCGCGATTTCCTTTAACCCTTCCCTCTCAGCTTCATCCGCAAAATTCGGATACATTTCCGTGTTCTCGTAATGCTCTCCCTCAATTGCAGCCTTTAAATTGTCCACAGTTGAAGCCCAAACAAGTGGTGCCTCAGCTTCAACTTTAACAGCATTCAAATCGCCTCTTAGCTGCTGAATGAACTTCAGCAAGTTCTCAGCATGTTCCTTCTCATTTTCTGCAGTCTCCAGAAACACCCTCTGGATGAAAACGTAACCCTCTTCCTTTGCCACCTTTGCATAAAAAGTGTAACGATTTCTTGCCATGCTCTCTCCAATAAAAGCTTTAACCAAATTTTCGAGAGTTCCCATACTTTAACCACCTCCCTTTTCACTCACTCCTCCACAACCCGTGGAGGTTGCAGTACTCCCTTGCAGATACCTTATCTGAAAACACGACAAATTCCGCCTTTGGCTCATCACCCGGCTTTAGCTGCTTTCTGTGGATGCACCCATCATCAATAACCTCGATCCACTCAATGTAGTGCTTTTCCTCCATTGGATGGGGAATGCTGCCTACTTTAACGATAACCCTGTTCCCCTCTCTCTCCATTACGGGAACGTGCTTTTCCTTGCCCTCATCCATCGTCCTTTCTTCCATCAGCTTCATCGGCTGTCCGCAACAAACAAGCTGCCCTCTCCCGGCATGCAAAACTTCAACGATGTTTCCACACACCATGCACTTATACACCTGCAAAACTTCCGTCACAAAACCACCTCCTTACTCCTCTGCAGTAGGAGGAGTAAACCTTCTCATGGAAAGCTCTTTATCAAGGAAAAGCAATCCTCTCTTGTCCTCTCCTATCAACCTGAGCTTTTCCACTATCTCCAGTGATGATGCTTCTTCTTCAACCTGTTCTGCAACGAACCACTGCAGAAAGTTGTAGGTTGCGTAATCTTTCTCGTTCATTGCAAGCTCAACAAGATCGTGAATTTTTTTCGTAACATTCACTTCATGTTCGTATACATGCTCAAAAGCTGCCAGAGGAGATCCCCAGTCACTTGGCGGCTCATCCACCGCATAAAGCTTCACTCTCCCACCCCTCTCGCTAACAAAATCGAACAGCTTCATGGCATGCACCAGCTCCTCCTGCCACTGAACTCTCATCCAGTTTGAGAAGCCTTTAAGACCGATGGAGTCAAAGTAGGCTGCCATGGAGAGATAAAGGTATGCAGAGTAGATCTCTGAATTTATCTGCCTGTTCAAAGCCTCTACCATCTTTTCAGATATGGATGCCATACCATCACCCTATTGATTATTTTAATTAAAGTAATTTAAACCTTCCTCCGTTTTTCCTTACGTCAAATAACACTAAAACAAATATAATCTTTTGTTTCGATTCTCGATCAGAAATACCAGCTTGGGGGGAATACAATTTTTTTTATTGGCCTGAAATTGATAAACTCGATAAACTCTTTAACAGCTTTTTTATCAACTTTTTCACTCAGAGGTGAATTTTCAGGAATTCTTTCTCTTCCGAAGGCCCAAAGCAGATCATCGATAATATCTGCCTCTATCCCGGCCCTCTCTGATACAAGCATGAGAGACTTTTGTGTCAGCTCTCTCAGAAAATTTGTTTCCTTAATGCTAAGCATGGTTCCGGCGTTTATTTTTTCCATTATTTCCTCGGGCAGAATCAGGATTCCCGATGATACTGCAATTTCAACAAGAACGCTATCAACGGGAAACTTCAGTTTTCCCCTCACAAATCCCTGCCTTTTCAGTATTTTCAGAAGAAGAAAGCTCTTTTTCATTAAAGGATCCTCGTAGGCTTTGAAGATCTTTAATCTCGGGAGAATGTTCTCCACCATGAAATCTGCTCTGCTGAGTAGATTCATGAAGTCTCCCTCATAGTACTTCAGCAGCTTTTCCGCACAATCTTTAAGCAGAAAAGCTCTCTCCTCAGGTTTTGCAACGGTTTTTCCTCTGAAAATGAAAGTCTTTCTTATGCATTCAGCGTCGATTTTTACCAGGTTTCTGGCTGTGAAGAACTCCCTCTCTTCCAATTGCTTTTTCCTTGCAAGGTAAAAAAGAAGGTCCGAACCGTGATACCTGAAATCTACGTCAAATCCTGTTCTGTGGTCAATTGCGACCATGAAGAAAACGTAATTGGGGTAGATGAAGCTGTCAGGCTCAGGAAAAAGCTCAGGGTTGTCAAATGTTATGGGTGTGTATTTCATTCTCCTCAGAATACCAGCAAGTTCTCTAACCCTGTCTTCATCTATCACAGAAAAACAACGCTAACACTTTTATAAAACTGTATTCCACAGGTGGTGTGCAGATCGTTGAGGAAGATTTGAGGGGCAGCGAGGGTGAAATCAAGCTGATACCTGAAACTCTGGATGACCTCTGGCATCTACGTTTTATAATCGAAAAAGGTGACGTGGTTTTTGCCACAACCAGAAGAGCAAGCCAGAGCAGTGATAAACTGAGAAGCGATAAGGAAATGGTGACGGTCAGGCTTGGAATTGAGGTTGAGAAGGTTGAATTTCACAAGTTTGCCAGCCGACTCAGAGTTTCGGGGAGAATTGTGGCTGGAATAGATGAATCCGGATATCACACCCTGAACATAACCACAGGAAGGGAGCTGAGTATAATCAAGAAATGGAAGCCTGAGCAGCTTGAAAGGTTAAGGAAGGCTGTTGAAAACTCAAACCGACCAGAAATTGTAATGCTGACCATCGAGGAAGGTTACGCGGTTGCTGGAGTTTTGAGGCAGTGGGGTGTTGAGGAAATTTTCGAGGAGAGAATGGGCTACGGAAAAGGGATGGGGGACAGCAGGAGGGAGTTCTTTGGAGAGGTTGCTTCCAAGCTTGAGAGTCTGGATTTCAGGTACCTAATTGTTGCTGGCCCGGGATTTGCAAAGAACGATTTTTTGGAATTTCTGAAGGAGAGGTATCCTGAGATGGCGAAAAATGCGGTTGCTGTTGACACTTCCTCAGTTGGTTCGAGGGGATTTATAGAAATTCTAAAAAGGAGGGTTGTAGACAGGATTGTGGGAGAAGTGAGACTTGCGGAGGAGGCTGAGTACATAGACATGTTGCTTGAGGGTATTGCCAAGGGAGAGAGAGTTGCTTACGGTTCAAAAGAAGTAAAGGAGGCACACAACTACAGGGCTATTGAGGTGCTGCTGATTGCGGACGAGTTTCTGCTTGAGGAGAGGGAGAAATGGGATGTTGACAGACTGATGAATGAGGTGGAGGAATCAGGAGGGAAAGTTGTGATAATGAGCACCGAATTTGAACCGGGAAAAAGGCTGATGAGTCTTGGCGGAATAGCTGCCCTGCTGAGATTCAGCATAAAAGGTTAAATAAGTGGAGCTCAGGTGGAGATTAGATATGCGAATTGTAATTGCAGGTGCCGGTGAGGTTGGATACAATCTTGCAGCATCACTCGCTCCAAATCATGATGTGATCGTCATAGAGAAGGACCCGTCAAGATTCGAAAGGGTTTTCGAGCTTGACGTTGTTGCCATAAACGGCAATGCTGCAAATTTAAAAGTGCTCAGGGATGCGGGAGTTGATAAAGCAGACGTTTTTCTGGCGGTTACGGGTAACGATGAGACCAACCTCATTTCAGGTCTTGCAGCTAAAAAAATTGGAGCGAAGAATGTTATTGTGAGGGTTGAAAATCCGGAATACGTTGACAGGCCGGTGGTGAAGGATCACCCTCTTGGATATGACGTTCTGATCTGTCCCCAGCTATCACTTGCACAGGAGGCAGCCAGAATCATCGGAATTCCGGGGGCGATAGAGATCGTTACCTTCAGCGGGGGAAAGGTGGAGATGATAGAGTTTCAGGTCATGGAGGGTTCAAAAGCAGACGGTAAAACCATTGCAGAACTTAACCTTCCCCATAACATGGTAATAGCCCTGATTTATCGAAATGATCACATAGAAATTCCCCGCGGTGATACAGTTTTGAGGGCAGGAGACAGAGTTGCCATTGTCAGCAAGGCTGAAGATGTCGACATGCTGAAAGGCATATTCGGTCCTCCTGTAACAAGAAGGGTGACTATTTTTGGCGCAAGCACGATTGGAAGTTACACTGCAAAAATACTTTCAAAGAGCTTGGTGAGTGTTAAGCTAATTGATTCAAGCATAGAGAGGTGCGAAATGCTTAGCAGTGAGCTTGAAGGTGTGAAAATTGTCTGCGGTGATGCCACCGACATTGAATTTCTCACCGATGAGGAGATAGGAAAATCTGACGCTGTGCTTGCAGCAACGGAAAGTGACGAAAAGAACCTCCTGATATCCCTTCTATCGAAAAATATGGGAGCTAAAATAGCAATTGCAAAGGTTGAGAAAAGAGAATACGTAAAGCTTTTTGAAGCGGTTGGTGTGGATGCTGCGCTTAATCCCAGAAGTGTCACATACAATGAGGTTACCAAGCTGCTCAGAAAGATGCGTGTGGAAACTCTTGCCGAAATAGAGGGCACGGCTGTGGTGGAGGTGGTTGTGAGAAACATGAAACTGGTTGGAAAAGCGCTGAAAGATTTAAACCTTCCAAAAGATACCATTGTGGGAGCAATTTTGAGGGGCGATGAATGTATAATTCCAAGAGGAGAGGCCATTATAGAGTACGAGGATAGACTTCTTGTTTTCACCGGATGGGATGAGATAGAAAGGATAGAGGAGATATTCAGATGAACCTCAGATTGACAGGAAGCATACTCGGAAAACTGCTGATGCTTTTCTCTCTATCCTTTACCCTGCCATTGATTGCCGCTTATATCTACAATGACCCTTACCACCCATACCTGATTCCTGCGGTGCTTTCATTCATCTCCGGTTCAATTTTAGGTTACGGAATTAAAACAAATACCGAACTTGAGTCTTTAAGACAAAAGGAGAGTTTTGCAGTGGTCGGGTTGATTTGGCTTCTAATGGCGATTTTTGGAGCGGTGCCGTACATGCTATTCGGGATTGATGCCGTGGATGCTTTTTTTGAGTCGATGTCCGGTTTCACAACAACCGGTGCTTCTGTCCTGACTCCCGAGAAACTCCCGAAATCTCTGCTCCTCTGGAGGAGTCTGACGCAGTGGATAGGTGGGATGGGCATAATTGTGCTTTTTCTTGCAATTTTTCCGAATGTTGCGAAAAGGAGCACCATACTTTTTCAGGCAGAGTATCCGGGAGTGAATCTATCGAAGGTCAAACCGAGATTAAGGGACACAGCTCTAACCCTCTACAAGGTTTACCTTCTGCTTACTGTTGCCGAAATCGCTCTTCTTTACGTTTTGGGTCTCTCTCCGTTTGATGCGGTCAACCATGCTTTCACAACCATTTCCACAGGCGGTTTTTCGACGCATTCAGAAAGCATAGCGTTCTTCGGGGATGTCAGAGTGGAGGCGGTTATAGCTTTTTTTGCCTTTCTGGGTGGCACGAATTTTGCATTGATTTACTTCCTTCTCACCGGAAAATCAATAATTTTTAAAAATGCTGAATTCAGGAGTTATGTATGCTTTCTGGTGCTTGCAACGGCTTTGATAACTGCCGTGAATCTGGAGAGATTCGGAATTTACGACTCGTTAAGATACTCAGCTTTTCAGGTCGTCTCAATCATGACTACAACTGGCTACACAACTGCAGATTTTGATTCATGGAGTGACTCTGCGAAACTGATACTGCTGATTCTGATGTTCATTGGTGGGTCAAGCGGTTCTACAGCTGGAGGAATGAAGGTTATCAGAATTTATCTTCTCATAAAGTATGCAGTCCACCAGATTTTGAGAGCTGCAGAACCGAGGACTGTAAGGGCGGTAAAGTTTGAGGGGAGGGCAATTAAAAAGGATGTTCTGGATGATGTTGCCGCGTTTTTTGTCCTCTACATTTTGATATTTGCCATTTCATCGATTCTCATATCCCTCTCAGGCTACGATATTGTAACCTCAATCTCCGCAACAGCAGCAACGCTTGGCAATGTTGGGCCAGGAATGGGGATGGCTGGGGGTGTGGAGAATTACGCGTCTTTCTCTCAGCTTACGAAAATTCTTCTGTCACTTAACATGTGGATTGGCAGACTGGAGATCTTTACAGTTGTATCGCTGCTCATACCCGCCTTCTGGAGGGAGAGATGGTGAGCACAATAGGGTAGAAATAAAATTGCAACTTCATTTCCATTTTCAGGCAGAGCACACCAGATTTTTTAATCTTGATGTGCAGAAAAGGGAAAAGTTTTTAAAAAACCCTTATAAACTTCTATCATGAATGTACTCGGCGTGGAAGGGGAAAACATCAGAGAGGTGGATGTGACTAAAATAAACAGGGTCTGGACGAAATTTTACGATGAGGGCGTGAGGGCAAGCATCGATTACCCGGTAATGCCGGCATATAAAATTCTGGATGATGCCGCAGCCTCAGATCCAGACAAAATCTGTTTTGAGTTTTTCGGAACAAAGTGGACTTACAGGCAGATGAAGGAAGCTTCAGATAAGGTAGCCAGCTTTCTCTTTAGCATCGGCGTGGAGAAGGGAGACAGAATTGTTGTTGCCTTGCCGAATACTCCTCACTACGCAATCATTGCCAACGGTATTTACAAGGTGGGAGGCATAGTTGTGCAGTGCAATCCGATTTACACGGAGAGGGAAATAAGGTACATTGTGAAAAACAGCGGAGCTACGAGGATGTTTGCGTTCGAGGGAATGTATCCGAGAATCAGGCCCCTGATTGAGGATGGCACGCTCGAAATGGTCGTGATTTGCAGAATTGAGGACTTTCTGGGTTTTGTGATGAGCGCCCTTTTCAGGGCTTTCCTGAAGAAGAAGATGGTGGGCAAAATTGACATTGACAAAAGGAAGGAGGTTGTTTTCTGGCAGGACGTTCTGAAGCATGAAAAGACGGATAAAAGAGAAGAAATTGACCCGAAAGAAGATGTGGCAATGTTCCAGTACACTGGCGGTACAACAGGCTTTCCGAAAGGTGTGATGCTCACACACTACAATCTCGTTGTGAATGCATATCAGGTTGCTGAGTGGGATACGAGAACAACACCAGAAGATGTGGCGGTGGGCTGTCTTCCCGTCTTCCACGTATACGGAATGACGATGCTCAACGCATCAGCAGTTCTGAGGATGAAGGTTATCCCAATCCCTGACCCAAGAGACGTTGAGGCAATAATGAGAGCCGTTCACAAGTACAGAGCCACCACATTTACCGGAGTTCCGACAATGTTCATAGCCATGCTCAACCATCCAAAACTCGGGAAATATAACCTGAGAAGCCTGAGGGTATGTGTAAGTGGAGCAGCACCGCTTCCTGTTGAGGTTAAAAGAAGATGGGAAGAGGTCACGGGAGGTAAACTTGTTGAGGGTTACGGACTGAGTGAAGCTTCACCGGTGACACACTGCAACCCGCTGTACGGCTTGAACAAGGCTGGAAGCATAGGAGTGCCCTATCCCGACACCATTGCTGTTGTTGTTGATGAGGATGGATACATTCTCCCTCCCAGAGAAACTGGAGAACTCGCCATTTACGGTCCTCAGGTCATGAAGGGATACTGGATGATGGATGAGGAAACTGAAAAAACCCTGATCAACGGCTGGCTTCTCACAGGCGACATGGCAAAGATGGATGAGGACGGATACTTCTACATCGTTGACAGAAAGAAGGAAATGATAATTGCTGGAGGTTACAACATCTATCCAAGAGAGGTTGAGGAAGTTCTTTACGAACATCCTGCAGTTGCTGAAGCAGCAGTTGTCGGTGTGCCCGATCCGTACAGAGGGGAGACAGTAAAGGCTTTTATCGTTCTAAAGCCGGAATACAGGGGAAAGGTTACAGAGAAAGACCTGGACAATTTCTGTAGAGAGAGACTGGCGGCATATAAAGTACCGAGGATCTACGAATTCAGGGATGAGCTGCCTAAGTCCCTTGTCGGAAAAATCCTCAGGAGAGTCCTTAGAGAAGAAGAGGTGGAGAAATTAAAGAAATAGGGTCAAAGCTTCTCTTTTCTTAAATCTATTATTTGCTTTGTTTCAGGACCTGTGGATATGAGTGTGACCGGAACCCTGACGTCCTCCTCAACCTGCTCTATGAACTTCTTCGCCTTTGGTGTTAGCTTTTCCCACTCGGTAACACCGTAACAATCCTTATCAAGTTTGTCCACTCCCGTTAATGCAACCTGTGTGGCACCGTTAACCATGGCAGAGTATCTTGCAAACTCCCCGTCCCAGTAGCCTATTCTCCTTCTTCTTCCCGTTACCGTGCCGTACTCAACTATTCCGAGCTTCTCAGCTTCCTCCTGAGGCATTTCAGTTGGAAATGGCCCTGCCCCGACTCTGGTCGGGAAGCACTTAAAGACAACTATGACGTCATCAATTCTTGTTGGACCAACACCCACATCTGATGCTATGGCTGAGGCTGTGGTGTCTTTGGACGTCACAAAAGGATACGTCCCGTAGTAAAGGCTGAGCCCGAATCCCTGACTGCCCTCTATCAGAACAAAATCACCGCTTTCTATAGCCCGGTTAATCTCAAGCGGAACGTCTGCAAGAAAATCCTTGAGCTCAGGAACATCTTTCGCCTGCCTTGCAATTCTGTTAACTCTGTCAACGTTTGCAGGTCCGCATCCAGTTCCAGTGGTGCCGATTTTCTTGCTCAGATGCTCGCTGCCCTTGTCCGCTTCTATGTGCTTCGGCTCAATGATGGCACACCTGTAGTCAACTCTCGCCCTGTCAGCCACCTTCAGAAGCTCAACCTCCTTAAGAAATACTTCAGGATTAACAAGAACTCCCGCACCGATGAGAAGTTTTGCATCCCTGTAAACGAATCCGGACGGAATCATCCTCACTCCAAACTTCTGACCGTCAATCTCCACAGTGTGACCTGCGTTGGGTCCAACTCCGCCCCTCGCGATTATTACTGGTTTATCGCGGTGTGCGACGTAAGCGACAATCTTGCCCTTTCCCTCATCTCCCCAGAATCCGCCAACAATTATAGTAGCACCCATAACATGGGGAGTTTTTCTGGCTGTTTATTTGGTTTGCGATATCAGACCTCTTAATGATTTTACCTTTTCGCATACAGTTTCATTTTTTAACATCGGTGGAAAAGAGAAATAAGGTCAGGCAGAGAACAGCACAAATGGCGCATGAGAGGGATCATGTTGAAAGGGTGAAGAGGATTGCAAAATATCTGGCAGAAAAAGAAGGAGGCAATGTTGAAGTTGTTCTCAAGGCTGCTGAACTGCATGACATTGCCAGAAATTCTGAAAATCATGCGTTTGAATCTGCAAAAATTGCTGAAAAAATTCTCAGAGAGCAGGGGTTTGAGGAGGAGTTCATAATGGCTGTAAAACATGCAATTGAAGCCCATTCATTCTCTGGAAAAACTGAACCCAGAACACTGGAAGCAAAAATACTGAGCGATGCGGATAAGCTGGATGCGATTGGGGCAGTTGGGATTGCAAGGGCTTTCATTTTCAGCGGGGAAAAGGGAAGAGGGATTGAGGAAACAATAAGACATTTTGAAGAAAAGCTGCTGAAATTGAAGGATCACTTTTACACAGATACGGCGAAAAAGATTGCCAGGAAGAGATACGATTTTCTCAGGGCTTTTTACGATGAGATAAAAAAGGAACTTGACTTTGAAGACATTCAGTAGTATTCAAGAATTCTGTAGTAAGTGTCCCTCCTTGCCGGAATTCTTCCAACCGATTTTATTGCTTCTACAATTTCCTCAACTCTTGCAGCCCTGAAATCTTTTCCTGTTGCTCTTATCACGCTCTCTTCCAGCAGAGTTCCCCCAAAATCATTTGCACCAAAGAAAAGTGAGAGTTTGGCAATCTCAAATCCCTGAGAAAGCCAGGAAGCTTGAATGTTCCTGAAGTTGTCAAGAACAATTCTGGAAATCGCCAGCACCTTAAGATACCTGGTTGCTCCGGCCTTTGGTATAAAATCGAGCTCCGTATTTCCTGGATGAAATGTCCAGGGAATGAAAGCAGTGAAACCACCCGTCTCGCTCTGAAGTTCCCTTATTTTCAAAAGATGCTCCAGTATGTCTTCATCTCTCTCGATGTGTCCGAAGACCATTGTGGCGGTTGTTGGAATTCCAAGTTTGTGAGCTGTTCGCATAACTTCAATCCATTCATCACTGCTGCACTTCATCGGACTTATCTTTTTCCTTACCCTGTCGACAAGAATTTCTGCCCCTCCTCCTGGAAGTGAATCCAGTCCGGCTTTCTTAAGCCTTGAAAGCACTTCTTCGTAACTGACTCCTTCCATCTTTGAGAGAAAAACTATTTCCGGAGGGGAGAGGCTGTGCAGGTGAATTTCAGGAAAAACTTTCTTTATCCTGGAGAAAAGGCTTTCAAACCACTCAATACCCAGTTCTGGATTCAAACCACCCTGAAGCATTATCTGCGTGGCTCCAGCATCAACGGCTCTCGCAACTCTCTCCAAAATCTGGTCATGTGTCAGTGTAAAACCATTCTTTCTCGCATAAAATGCGCAGAACTTGCACTTAGAAATGCAGACATTCGTGTAATTTATGGTCGCATCTACGACAAACGTGACTACCCTTCCACATTTCTTTTCAACGATTTCATTTGCAATTTTTCCGAGTTTTGGTAAAGGCATGCTGAAGAGTTCAGAGCAGTTCATACTCAGTACACATCTCCCTGAACACTTCAACGGATTTTCTTTCCTTACTTCCAAGCTCGTGGATCAGAGTAGAGAAATAGTGCTCAAGAAACTCGGCCGGAAGTTTGAACTTCTCACTCGCAATCCTGACGATCTCTTCCATGTTCTCTCTCCCCCAGCGAAGTGAAGCGATTAAGTCTTCATCAATTCCATCCACCCTTGAAACTGCTATCCCAAATACCGCAGGAAGGCCGGTTATTTCCTTCCACTCCTCCCCAATGTCCATCAAAACTCTGAAACGCATTCTGGCCTTTATGGCCTCATCCCCTATAACAAGCGCATGCTCGAAGTTTTTCAGCATCTCTTCAACGCGGCAGTTGCACACAACCAGTTTGTTAACCAGACCCTTCTCTTCTTTTATAATCCTCATCATATTTGCCGAGGTCATTGAATTTCCAGTAATTGCAACAGGAGAGTCATCGAGTCTTTTCTTTTTTGAAACCACAATGACGCTGTAGACTTCTCCATCAGAAGCAACACAGAATTTTCTTGGCTCATACCCCTTTCTTATCAGCTCAAAGGTCGGGACCGGGGCATAGGATATTTCTCCCATTTCAAATAGTTCCGCAAGAATCCTTGGCGATCCCTCCACTATCTCGTATTTACCTTCCTTTTCCAGCTTGTAGTATGGCATGAAGTTGTTAACAAACCCGAACTTCCCGATCCTCATAAATCCTCAGAACGTTGAAATAGGCGTCCCTTTCTGCAGGAATTTTCCCTGCATTTCTTATTATTCTTGATATTTCTTCAACGCTTAAACCCACTGGAGTTTTAGCACCTGCAGAATGGGCTATTCTTTCCCTTACAACAGTTCCATCCAAGTCATTTGCACCGTAGTGTAACGCAACTTCGGCAACTTCAAGACCGAGCATAACCCAGTATGCTTTTATTCCTCTGAAATTATCCAGTGCTATTCTGGATACTGCTATAGTCTTGAGAATATCCAGAACAGATGGACCCCTGCCATAATCCGTTCCCACGGGATGAAAGGGTAATGGAATGAACGCCAGAAATCCCCCCGTTCTTTCCTGAAGCTCTCTCAACCTTTTCAGATGCATTGCTCTGTGTCTCAGGCTTTCGATATGTCCAAAAAGCATTGTGGCATTGCTTTTCAATCCCAGCTCATGAGCTATTTTCATAACTCTGAGCCACTCCTCGCTCGAGCATTTTCTTGGGCAGATTTCCTTTCTGACATTGTCAACAAGAATTTCTGCCCCTCCTCCTGGCAGAATCCTCAATCCAGCATCTTTAAGCCTTGAAAGAAATTCTCTCACACTCATTTTCTCTTTCCTGGAATAGTAATGAACTTCCGCTGCAGTTAAGGCCTTTATTGTAGCCGTGCATTGTGAGGAGATTCTTCTGAATATCTCCTCAAAGTATTCCACCCCAAGTTCCGGATTGTGGGATCCAACTATGTGCAATTCCTTTGCTCCCTGCCTTGCAGCGGAGATAGCTTCTGATACAACCTCTTCAACTGAAAGTGTAAAAGGATCTTTCCTGTGATAAGCACAGATTCTGCACCTTGTCTCACAAACGTTGCTGTAGTTAATGTGAGCGTTGATCGAAAAGGTCACTATTTCATTTTTTTCGATAACAGAACCGAGTTCATGAAGCTCCATTTTGAATAGTTCCTCTATTTCCTTAACCTTCATCTCAACACATCCAGCGGGGGTTTTTTCAAAAATCCCTTGTTTTCAGCCATTTCAAAGAGGGTTTCAATGGCTTTCTCGACTTTCTCCGGCATTTCCAGAGTGTAGCTGTTAACGTACATTTTAATGAACTTTGCAAGCTTCTCTACTTCAAGACCTCTGGAAAACATCTTGGCGTAATCCAGAGCCTCCTCAAAATTCTCAACTGCATACTCGACACTCATTCTCATCGCTCTAAGAAAAGATTTCTGAACTTCTTCATCTATGCTCCTCTTGATGGCATTTACACCCAAGGGAAGTGGCAAATCCGTAATGGAGTTCCAGAGCTCAAAGAGATCCATTATCTTTTTCAACCCGTACTTCTCATAGCTTAGCTGAGCTTCATGTATCAAAAGACCCGCATCTACTTTTCCAGAAACAACAGCATCCGGAATCTCGTCAAATTTCATCTCAACAGTTTTTGCCTCACAAAAAAGCTTCAGAAGGAGTGTTGCGGTTGTTAACTTTCCGGGAACCGCTATTATAGCATTTTCCGGATCAATTTTCTCCCTTGCAACAACTACCGGTCCGTAACCATCCCCAACGCTTGCTCCAGTGCTTAGAATTCTGTACCTGTCAGCGACAAATGCATAAGCATGAACTGAGATGGCGGTAACATCGTAAATTCCACTCATGGCTTTAAAATTCAGGGTCTCTATGTCTTCGATGATACTTTCCAGCTCGAATGTTAAGGGAATTTTATTATTCAGCATTGCATAAAACATGAAAGCATCATCCGCATCGGGTGTGTGAGCAACTCTTAACAGCATGTCAGGTGTTTTTTGTGAGGGGTTAAAAGCTTTAAGGTCTGATTGTGGAAATGAGAAACAGATGAAAACGCAGTTTTCTCATTAATCCTCAGCCACTGATCTCAATGCAGAATATGAAAAAATTAAAATTAAACCCCAAACTCAACCCTTAATACCCTTCAGCTTCTCAATAAGTTCCGGAACAACCTCAAACAGATCCGCCACAACGCCATAGTGTGCAACACCGAATATTGGAGCTTCAGGATCCTTGTTGACTGCGATGATCAGCTCGCTGTCCTTCATGCCCATCACATGCTGGAATGCACCGCTTATGCCAAGAGCAAGATAGAGCTTGGGCTTAACGACCTTACCTGAAATTCCAACCTGCCTGTCTTTCGGCAGCCATCCATTGTCTATGACCGGCCTGCTTCCCGCCACAACACCGCCAAGAAGAGAGGCAAGCTCCTCGGCAAGCGGTATATTTGAGGCGTCCTCAATTCCTCTTCCAACTGAAACTATTATGTCAGCCTGTGCAATGTCAACCTCTCCGACTTCAGGCTCAACATACTTTATGAACTTCCTCCTCGACTCCTTGCTTGGCTTTATTCCTGCATCAACTATCTCTCCACCAACCTCCACCGCCTCTTTGAACACACCCTGCCTTACTGTGAGAACAGCCGGAGTTGACTTCAGCTTCAGATCAACCATCAGCTTCCCCTGCATCAGATACCTTGAAACTTTGGTTCCATCAACCGCAACAACATCTGTAACTATCGGTGCATTCATCTTTGCTGCCAGGTAAGGGGCAAACTCTCCACCCTGAGCTGTGTTGCCCACAAGAATCAGATCCGGCTTCTCTCTATCAGCAAGCTGCAGGAGAACATCAACGTAAAGATCCGGTGTGTAGTTTTCAAGGCTCTCATCCTCTATCTTCCAGACTTTGTCGGCATACTTTGCAAGCTCCTCGGCATACTTTCCAACATCCCTGCCAATCACAACAGCCTCAGCTGTACCGTCTCCCTTAATGCGGTTTGCGAGGTTCAGAAGCTCAATGCTGAGCGGGTTCAGCTCTCCAAACCTGTATTCGGCAACGCAGAAAACCTTCATTATATCAACCCCCTGTCCCTGAGAATCTCAACAATCTTCGAAGCTATCTGGGATGGGTCTCCCTCAATCATCTCCGCCTTCTTTACCGGCGGGAGATACATTCTTTCCACCTCAACAGTCGAGATGCTCGGAGCAACGCTAACTTCCTTGATCTCCTTAGTTTTTGCCCTCTTTATTCCCATGATCGAAACGTATCTTGGCTCATTTATACCGCTCTGAATTGTAAGCACGCAGGGGGTTGGAAGCTCGACTTCTTCAAGATATCCTCCTTCGAGCTCCCTTCTCGCAACAACCTTGCCATCCTCAAGCTTAAGTTCCGTTACGGCAGTTGCCACGGGTAGATCAAGCATTCCAGCCAGCAGAACACCGACAAGTGCGTTGTTCAGATCCTGGCTCATGAAACCTGCGAAGATCATGTCGAACTGCTCGTTCTTTATGGCCTCCTTTATAACCTCAGCTGTCTGGTAGGGGTCAAAGGTGTCAGCGGGGATTTTTATTGCCCTGTCAGCCCCCATTGCAAGGCATTTTCTGAGAGTGTCATCGCAGTTCGTGCCAACACCCACAACAACAACCTCTCCACCTCTCTCTTCCTTTATCCTTATAGCCTCCTCAACGGCATATCTGTCCCAGTCGTTTATGTCGTAAACAAGTCCGCTCTGGCTTATGCTTTTGCCATCACCAGCAACGCTAATCTCCGATTCCGGATCCGGAGCGTGCTTTGCAAGCACGATTATTTTCATTTAACCACCTCCTTGCCATGATGAAGGATGCTGAATAAAAAATTTATTTTCCTTTAAACTCAGGCTTCCTCCTCTGGAAGAATGCCGATACTCCCTCCACAACATCCTGAGTTGATGTGGCTACTGCAAACATTCCGGCTTCGATGTACTGCCCTATCTCAGCGGGCAATTCAGCACCAAAGTTGATGGCGTACTTTGCAGCCCTAAGACTTACCGGTGGACCAGAAGCAAGCTCCCTGGCAAGAGCCATTACCTCCTCTTCGAACTTTTCCGGATCAACGGCCTTATTCACCAGCCCGATTCTCTCTGCTTCATCAGCGTCAATCCTCTTTGCAAGCATTATCATTTCCTTGGCCTTCGCGATGCCAACGATCTTCGGCAGTCTCTGAGTTCCACCCCATCCCGGAATGAGTGCAAGGCTTATCTCTGTCAGACCGATCTTGGCACCTCTTTTCATTATTCTGAAATCACATGCCAGTGCAAGCTCACAGCCTCCGCCAAAGGCATACCCGTTGATTGCTGCTATAACAGGCTTGGGGAATCTCTCAATCTGCGAGAAGACCCACTGCCCCTTCGCAGCAACCATCATCGAATTAGCCGGAGCCAAGAAGTTTGGAACCTGCATTGCTGTCTGCAGGTCAAAGCCAGCTGAGAATGCTTTATCACCTGCACCAGTGATAACAACAACTCTAACTTCATCATCCTTTTCAAGCAGTCTCAGTGCCTCAAAGATCTCGTCCAGAGTGTCCAGAGAGAGGGCGTTGAGCCTCTGAGGGCGGTTTATTATGAGCTTTGCAATTTTATTTTCAGCATCCTTCTCGATAGCTATGTTTTTGAACGTCATCTCACCCTTGCCGTAGCTGTAGAACCCTTCCCCGCTCTTCTCTCCAAGCTTGCCCTCGGAAACCATCTTCTTCAGATACTCAGACGGCTTGAGAATCTCAAATCCCTTCTCCCTGTAAAGTTCCTCAACCTTTGCAAGGACGACGTCAAGGCCTATCTCGTCACCAAGCTCGCATGGCCCCTTGGGCATGTTGGTTCCGAGCTTCATGGCGGTATCTATGTCCTTAGCGTCCGCCACACCCATGGCTATGAGATCAGCAGCAATGTTAACCATCGGGGCGATCAGTCTGATAGCATCATACTTACCTGCAAGTTCCTGCGGAATCTTCGGTCTTCCTGCGCTCCAGTCGTAGAATCCCTTGCCCGTCTTCATACCCAGCTCGTTTGCTTTGAACTTCTCCTCAAGGAGCTTTGAATGCGGCACGATATCCCACTGCTGGCTTGCGTGGTAGAGAATGTCAAGTCCTACGAAGTCTGAGAGTTCAACCGGCCCCATCGGGAAGCTGTACTTGTACACCATTGTGGCATCGATTTCATCCTTGGTTGCAACACCCTTCTCGACATCATCAATTGCGAGAACAAGATATGGAACGAGGATTCTGTTCACGATGAACCCTGCGACATCCTTCTTAACAACTACTGGCACCTTGCCGATGCTTTTTACGAACTCTACGCCAAACTTTATCGTCTCATCGCTTGTCTTTTCACCCTTGATTACTTCAACAAGAGCCATCACGGGTGGAGGGTTGAAGAAGTGCAATCCAAGGAATTTCTCAGGTCTGTCGGTGGAGTTACCGAGCTCTGTTATGCTCAAACCTGACGTGTTGCTGGCAAAGATGCATTCTGGCTTTGCATACTTCTGAACTTCTGCAAAAACCTGCTTCTTCAAATCCATAATTTCCGGAACAGCTTCAATGACTAAATCGGCATCCTTAACCGCTTCCTCCATTTCAAGAGTGAAGTGAATTCTGCTCATTATCTCGTTGGCCTTCTCTTCAGTCATCTTGCCTTTGCTTGCAGCCCTCTGCAGGTTCTTCTCAATGGCAGCCTTTCCCCTGTCCAAGAACTCCTGCTTTATGTCTCTAACCCACACCTCATATCCAGCCGTGGCGCACACCTGAGCAATTCCGCTTCCCATTGCTCCGGCGCCAAGAACACAAACCTTTTTCACTTCCATATCCTCACCTCATAATGGTGCGATTTCATACATCAGATAACCTTCCTTTCTCCTACCCACCTGAACCTTAACACGCATTCCGGGCTTAACCTGCCGGGGATCACCATTATACCACGCAAGGATTCTTGGCCCTTCATCGAGCTTTGCGATGGCCACAGGATAGGGGTCGTACATGCTGAATGACGGGGGTCTGACAAAAACCACAGTCATGGTTTCGAGCGTTCCTTCATTCTTTAGCTCAACCCATTCTATGTCAGAGTCGAAGCAGCTTGGGCAATCCTTCTGCGGAGGAAAGAAGAGTCTTTCGCATTTCTTGCATTTTGTTCCAAGAAGCTTGCCTTCTTTCAACCCCTCGTAAAAGGGTTTGATGTTTTCAACCGATATTTCGTAGCTGAGCCTCAATTCTCTGAGATCAACCCACTGAGCGGTTCCGCTTTTTTCATCCCGGACAACTGGCAAACCTGTTTCTTCAATAATCTTCTTTATCTCTTCCTTCATTAAAATCACCTCTTTTCAAGCCCGTAGATGGTAACGTAGCTGTAGTGCCCCGTACCTCCGACATTGTGGGCAAGCCATCTACCTCTGTTGATGTCCGCCTGCCTTCCTGGTTCGGCCTTCTGCAGAAGCTGCTTGTAAGCTTCAACCGCCTGACTAACTCCTGTAGCTCCAATCGGGTGACCTTTGGCCTTCAAACCACCATCAACATTGACTGGAATCTTTCCGCCGATATACGTTTGCTCATCTCTTATCAGCTTGTAGCCCTCCCCTCTCCTGCAGAATCTGAGATCCTCATAGGCTATTATTTCAGGAGCTGTGAAGCAGTCGTGGACGTTTGCACCATCAAGGTACTTTGTTGGATCATCCACGTCAATTCCAGCCATCCTGTAAGCCTGCTCGGCTGCATAGGTAGCTGAAGCCAGAGAGGTGTAAGTTTCTCTCCTGCTCAGGTTTGCTGTCCCAGTCCCCACACCCTGTCCGAGAATCCAGATTTTCTCATCGATTCCGAGCTCCCTGACTTTCTCTTCGCTGGCGAGAATTACACACGCTGATCCGTCGGTGATTGGCGAGCAATCGAACAGTTTGAAGGGCCATGCAATATACGGACTTTTCATCACGGTCTCAACATCAATTTCTCTCTGGAACTGTGCATAAGGGTTTTTGGCACCGTAATAATGGTTTTTCACCGCAACCTTGGCGTAGTCCTCCTCAGTTGCACCATATTTCATCATGTAAGCAGTTCCGTGAAGGGCGTAGTAAGCGGGAAATGTCAGTCCAAAATTTTCGAACTCCCAGAAATAGCTCCCGAACCTCCCTATGAGCTCTATAACGTTGGGATTTGGTGATTCCTGCATTTTTTCAACACCAAGGACGAGTACAATGTCAGCCATACCTGACTTCACGGCAGTATATCCAGCCCTGATAGCAGCGCTGCCACTTGCACATGCGGCTTCAACCCTCATCGAACCCTTTGGCGCCAAATCTGAATATTCAGCAATCAGAGCTGGAACTGCAGCCTCACTGCTCCACATACCGGCGTTGCTGACAACGAAAAAGTCGATATCCTTTGGTTCAAGATTTGCAGTTTCAAAAGCGGGTTTCATCGACTCCCAGCAAAGCTCTGCAATGTTCACATCTTTCCTGGTTCCAAACTTAGAATGCCCCACTCCAATAACAGCGACATTCTCCGACATCATTTTGCCTTTATTTGCTCAATATAAAAGTTTTTCTTTATTTTGAGCGGTCTGGAAGTTATATATCCAAAAAATTTAAGTTCTCACCACCAATAATCAAAAATAAACATTAGAAATGATGGATTCTCGAATCAATGGCATGGAAAATTCACACAACATTTTTAAAATCGAGACACGAGTACTTCAGGATGCCCGATTACCTCGTTGTTCTCCAGGCTGCATGGATTGTGAGAAGGGCGAAAAGTGTGAACGATGCTATGAACATAGCTGTCGCTGAAGCAGGGAAAAAGCTCAATCCTGACCTGGATTTCGTAAAAATAGATGTTGGGGATACTGCTTGTCCAAAATGCAACAGTTCGCTGAAGGCTGTATTCATGGTTGCAGGTGTGGCTCTGGTAGGACTGATTCTTGAAATGAAGGTTTTTAATGCACAAAGTGCTGAACATGCAGCCAAAATCGCAAAGTATGAAATCGGGAAAAGAATGCCGCAAATACCCCTTGAAGTTATTGATGTTGTGGAAATTTGATATTGCGCATTAATGGCAAACCAATTGCTAACATAATTTTTATATACGTTACTTACTACCATTATTATGGTATTCAGAAAATTGAAGGCTGAAGCGGAAATAGTGCTGAGGCATCTCGAAGTCCTCAGAACAGTGATGGAGAAGCAACCAGTCGGGATATTCAAGCTGTCGGACATACTGAACATGCCCAAGCACAGAATCAGATACTCTCTGCGCGTGCTTGAGCAGTCCGGTATAATTGTCCCGACACAGTACGGAGCAATGATCAAAGACGAAGGCTACGACAAAATCGAGGAAATGAAAGGAGAAATAAAAGAAATAAAGGAGTTAATAAACAATATTGAAGAACTCCTGAACAAGCTTTAATTTTTTATTTTTTACTCAACAACTTCAGCGAACCCGTATTTCTTCAGCACTTTTGTAATTCTTATCGTTACCACATCGTCCACTTTCACTCCGGGCACAAACACCACAAAACCGTCCACTTTCGCTATCCCATCTCCTTCCGAACCTACTGCCTCAATTCTCACTTCCCTAATATCTCCAACTTCCACAGGTGGCGCACGGCCAAATTCTCTTCTGAATTCACTCAATTTCAACACCTCATTTCAAATTTCGTAATAGCTGTGGTGAGGCTATTTATACTTTTCCCTTAGAAATTAAATGGCAGGTCTTTTAAAATGATCATGAACTCATTCAATTTCACCCTCTCTCTTCTCTCTTTCTCTTTTTACAGCTCGCATTAAAATTTCAAACACAACTCTCAAGTTTCCCTTTCTGATTTGCCTCCATAAAAAGCTCGGTCGGAGGTAAAAGCGCAGGTAGCAGTATTTCAGGAGTTTTGAAATTTCCTCGGGGGTCATGTAAAAGTTTTTCAAAACAGGCTTACCTGCAGTATACTCGTCAAAATTTTCAGTAAGGATGAGTCCCTTCTCCTTTGCCTCCTCATATATTTCAGTTCCCGGATAAGGGGTAAGGATTGAGAACTGGGCGTAGTCAGGGTTGAGTTTTATAGCCAATCTTAGAGTTTCTTTCACGTCCTTTTTCGTTTCATGCGGAGCGCCTATGATGAAGGAACAAATGGTTTCAATTCCCACCTTTTTCGTTATCTCAACTGCCTTTTTAACAACATCGAGCTTAATCCTTTTCCTGTAGTATTTGTTAAGAATTTCCTTATTTGCTGATTCAACACCGTAGTATATTGCCGAGCATCCCGCTTCCTTCATTTTGTGGAGCATTTCTTCGTTTATTGTGTCAACTCTTGATGAACAGCTCCACTCAACATAAATTCCCCTGCTCTTTATCTCATCACAAATCTCAAAAACTCTTTTTCTATTTAAAGTGAAGGTATCATCCTCAAACGCAATGTGCTTTGCTCCGAATTTCTCAACAAGCCATTCCATCTCATCCACAACATTTTCTGCACACCTTGCCCTGAATTTCCTTCCGAAAAAGAGTGAGGAGCTGCAGTATCTGCAGGCAAAAGGACAACCGCGGGAGGTGATCATCGGAAAATACTCGAGCTTTTGACCGAGGAGCGTGTATTTTTCGAGTGGCATCAATTCAAAAGCGGGAAATGGAAGGGAGTCAATGTCCTCGATGAATTGCCTTGGACCGTTATCAGCAATTTTGCCCTCATTTTTGTAAATTATCCCCCTGACCCCTTCAAGACTTTTTCCGGCCTCAACTCTTTCCGCAACTTCAACAACTGTTTCCTCTCCCTCCCCAATGCAGACTGCATCAACGAAGTCGTGTTTAAGGGCATCAAGAGGGCGAAAGGTTACGTGAACGCCCCCCATTATAATGAATGCGCCAAGTTTTTCCTTTATCATTCTGGCGTACCTTAAGGCAGAGTTGAATGTTGCCGTTGTTGAGGTTATCCCCACAATTTCGGAGTTTTTCAGCCTCCTTAGCAGCTTCTCGAAACCAAGCTTTTCAACAAGATCATCTATTATTTGAACCCTGAATCCCCTCTCTTTCAGAGTTGCTGCAAGGTAACCAAGACCAAGAGGAGGAGCGGAAATCCCCAGTCTCCTCACGACTTCAACAGCAGCGTTTGGGTTCACCAGAGATACGTTCATACTCTTTTATCCTCTCCCACCACTTCCTGTTATTCACACACCCCGGATCTGGCTTTAGATAATCGCCGAAGTAATTGTATGCTCTCGCCCTGCAGCCGCCGCAAACGTATCTGTAACTGCAGTTTCCGCAACCCTCAAGCAGGTCCTTGTTCCTCAAATCCTCGAAAACGTGGTTGTGCAACCATAACTCCTCCAAATCATCCTCCCTGACATTTCCCACTTTAAGCGGGAAGAATATGCATGGCTGAATGTCTCCATTTGCCTTTATAGCAAAGTAAAACCTCCCCGCACCGCAACCGCCAATAAACTCCGCCAGTTCTCTCAACCTCTCACCTGCATTGAGGTTGTAGAAGTGTGTGGGCACGATCTCACCCTGACACTGCAGTGCAATTCTGGCAAACTGGGGTGCAGTTGAGAGGAGGGAGATTTTTGAGGAGCTATTTTTCTCGTAAAGCCATTTGAGCAGTTCTTCTCTTTGTTCAGGTGTTATGTCCGATTCAACTATCCATCTCCCCCTCCCTGTTGGGATAAAATTGTAGTGCATGAACCAGTTAACTCCCAGTCTTTCACATAGCTCAACGACTGACGGAACATCTTTATAGTTGAAGTTCGTAACGGTCATCGATACGTTGACAAACAGCCCTGCCTTTACAGCATTCTTTATTCCCTCGACAGTTCTGTCAAAGCAACCCTTTATTCCCCTGAAAGCCTCATGTGTTTCTTTCACTCCGTCAAGGCTAATCTGCACGTATCCCACTCCACTTTCCTTCATTTTTTTGGCCGTTTCTTCAGTAATTAAGGTACCGTTGGTTGCCACTGCGGTGTAGATTCCCTTTTCTGCAGCATACCTTGTAAGCTCGAAGACGTCTTTTCTGACCAGAGGTTCACCGCCTGAAAAGGCAATTATCGTCACACCCAGCCTTTCAAGCCTGTCTATGAGCTCAAGAGCTTCTTCAGTTGTGAGTTCATCAGATAAACTCTTACCCGCTGTTGCGTAGCAGTGTTTGCATTTGAGGTTGCAGGCGTAGGTTAGATCCCAAACAACCTGGAATGGAGCACCCGGAACGAATGGTTTTCTCACACCAAAATGGGCGATCCCCTTTATAACACTTGCCAAGCCCTTTCTCCAGTAAGAATCCCTGAACTTCTCACTTAGTTCTTCCATCGTGACATTAAACGCTTCAGCCCCCCTCTCAAGGACGGGTCTGAGAACTTTTGCCGATGCTCTGCACTTCCAGCAAGCATCACTCCTGTAGCCGAGGACATAATCCAGAGCAACTTCAAGTCGAGACTTGTTGCAGGTTGAGCAGTATGCGGTTAAACTTTGAAGAGTTTTTTTCGTAAATGGATTGTTAGTCAGATGGGTGAAAAGGGAAAGTTTATCCATCATGGCCGCTCACCCCCAGGGCAAGTCCCCATTATATTATTCAAATGTCTACTTAACTTTTTTTGGTTTAATTTTTAAATCGAATAATGCTAATAGCTTTACAAATTGTCGTTGACCACGAGTTACTGTATAGTCTTTAATCGGTTAATACTTCAGTGTGAGACCTTATAGATTAAAACAATCTCTTTCCCATTCTGTATCCATCCAGATCAACCAAAACGTGTCTAAAACCAATTTCCTTCAATCTGTCCCTTACTTTCGTTGCCTTCTCAAGCAGCCTGTTTATTTCATCCTCGCCAACCTCAACAACAGCGACACTATCATAGTTTCTCACCCTCACCTGCCTCACTCCTGCAATCTCTATTACAGAATTTTCCGCCTCATCAACCATCTTCAGCTTCCGTTCATCAATTTCTATGCCAAATGGAATCCTCGAAGCCAGACAGGCAAGAGATGGTTTGCTGTAGAATGAAAAACCCATTGACCTTGCTATTGACCTTATCTCCTCCTTCGTGATCCCGAATTCTGCCCAGGGACTAAAAACCCTGTCCATCTCCCTAACAGCTCTGTATCCCGGTCTGTGCTCTGAGAGTTCACTCGTATTTGTCCCCTCAAAAACAACTTCGTAGCCCCTTTTTTCAGCCAAAGATACAAGAGCTGAAAGAATCCTTTTCTTGCAGAAATAACATCTTTCAGATGCGTTTTCCCTGAACTCGGGCGTGAGGATGTCCATATAGATAAGCTCGTGTTTCACACCGATCTCTACTGCAATTTTTTTCGCATCCTCAATTTCTCTTGTTGGTGTAATCTGGGAGATTACTGTAACAGCCAGAGTTTCCAGTCCAGCATCCCTGCAGAGTGCAGAGAGAGTTGAGCTGTCCACTCCACCGCTGAAGGCAACAACTGCACTTTTAAAACCTCCCAGAAATTCCATCATTCTGCTCAGCTTTTCTGCCGTTTCGGAGTTCATTGTTACTGGATTGCCGATGAAAATTTAAAGATTAACTAAATGTTCTTTCCAAGTTCCCTTGCAATGTTCAGAAGCATTCCAAGCGTCTTCTGCACTTCTGGCTCTCTTAAAGCTTTCATCAGCCCTATCAATCCCACAGGCTCAGGTTGTTTTTCGCATCTGCAGATCGCATCTCCCAAGGCATTCAAGAGCATCAAAGTTCTATCACTTGTGAATTTTGTTGAAATCAGACCTATATTGGCGAGCATTTCCATATTTCTGTCAACTACCGCATCGCTGATGGAGTCCTGAATTATTTTTATGAATGCGGCAAATCCAATTATTGCATCCAAATTTCCGCTTTTTTCAAGCCAAACAAGCTTATCAACTACATCCTCAAGATATTCTCTGTTCTCTGAAATCTTTTTCAATAAGGGTTCTAATTCCTTAACTTCATCCATAATACCACCTCAGAGCACACCTCTGGCAGTTAACCAGTACATTCTGTTGTATGCAATCTTCATCCAGTGAATGAACTTGTTTGGTTTGACAGGTTTTGGAGGCGTTTCATAATCAAACCATATGTAGGTAGCCTGATCAAAACCGGTCTCTATGAAACACATAGCCTTCCCGAAATACCTGGCCGTTGGTGGCAATCCTTTTATCTCTGCTGATACGTTTTCTGCCACAACCTCCGCCTCGAAATGGGCAACACTTCCCGCTTTGCTGACCGGCAGGTTGGTTGCATCTCCCACAACATATATGTTGTCGTATCCCTCCGCTTTGAGCGTGTATCTGTCCGTTGGAACCCAGCCATCTCTATCCCCAAGTCCGGAGTCCATTATCACCTGCGAGCCTTTGTGAGGCGGGATTGCAATGAGCAGGTCAAAAGGCTCCTCTTCGCCTTCAAGGGTAACAACAACCTTTTTCTCAGCATCAACCTCTACTGGGTTGAAGAACGTTTTGTAATCAATTTTTCTCTCCTCGAACATTTTTTCAACAAGCTCTGCAACATTGTTCATAATGAATACCTTGTTTATGGGGTAGGTGTAGAGAATTTCGATGTTTTTCCTGATACCGTGAATTTTATAAAAATCGTGTAGCAAAAAAGTGACCTCTATAGGTGCCACAGGACATTTGTGGGGGATTCCCATCACGCTCACAACTATCTTGCCCTTGGTAAATTTTGCAAGCTCCTCTCGCAACCTTTTAGCACCCTCGAGGTTGTAGAACCAGTATCCAGCATCAACAAGTCCCGGAACATCCTCAGGAACGATCCTTGACCCTGTCGCAATCACGAGGTAATCATATTCAATCTTATTTCCATCTTCAAGTTCTATTTTTGAGTTATTAGCGTCAATTTTGGTAGCCCTTGCAATCTTGAGATCAACCTGAGGATCCAGGAGATATTTTAAATCTCTTAGAATATCCTCTTCCTCCAATCTGTTGAAAATTAGATAAAGCAGTCCCGGTTCATAAAGCTGCTTTTCCCTGTCTGTAACAAGAGTTATCTTTGCATTTTGATTCCTTATTTCATCTCTCAGCCTCATTGCGAGGTAGTTGGCAGTGATGGTACCTGCAACTCCCCCACCCAATATTACAATGGATTTCATATCACTTCAGCTTTTTTACAACAATTCTCCAGTAATCGTCTTCCTTTTTCACTTCAATGAGCTCGTGCCCAGCCTTTTTAACCCACTCTGGAATGTCCTTTGCACTGCTTTCATCGCTTGAAAGAACCTCTATTATCTCTCCAACCTCAACCTGCTTTATCGTCTTTATCATTTCCATCAGCGGTCCCGGGCAATAACTTCCTCTCGCATCAACGACAACCATTTTTATCACCTCCTAAAAATTAGATAAATAGCACCTTTGCATCTTCAATCATTCCGAGGAACTTCGTTACACCTATGACGTCGTCGAAAACGTCAACGAATTCATCCAGATTCATTTTCAGCATGTCCATTACCATTCCGCATGCATAGACTTTCAGGTTCCCTACCTCTTTTGCCTGCTTCAAAATATCAACGAAGAGTGGTGCGTTTGCCTGAATCATACCTCTGCCGAGTTCTCCAGCCTTCCAGGCTTTGTTCATCACCACATCTTTTTTAAAGGCCATTAGCCCGTCCATTGTTGCAAAAAGCATAACTTCTCCCAGCGTCGCTGCCGTGCTTGCGATTATGCTTGCTGCCTGAACTTTCTCCAACTCACCACTTGCCAGAACAATTGCTAACTTCATCTCATCACCTCATTATACACTTGTCACTGTTTAAAATAAAGGTTTTGAGGATTTGATTTACTGATAAAATCCCAGGTATTTAAAGGTGAAAGTAATATTTTATAACCCATTGTCAAATTAATCATTGGTACATTTCTGATAACATCAAATATTACAAAATTTCACCGCTTATCTTCACGAGTTTTAGCTTTCGGGTTGTAGTGACATTAACGCCAAATTGCTGGAGATCCAATACCATTTTTTGTTTTTTTAAACTTTCTTGAATTAACATTTCAATTTGTTCGAAATTCGAATAGAAAGGTATATTAATGATCAATGATATTTAAAGGATGAGGTGGTAATATGTTCCAGACGGCAGACTGGAAGAAAGAAAAACACGTCCCGGTGATTGAAGTTCTGAAAGCGAAAAAGGGTGAGGTAGTAGAGGTTAGAGTTAGTGTGGGGAAAGAGATACCTCATCCCAACACCACTGAACATCACATAGCCTGGATTGAGCTTGTTTTCCATCCGGATGGAGATAAATTCCCCTACGTTGTCGGAAGGGTAGAATTCGCAGCCCACGGTGCATCAGTTGATGGTCCAAACACGAGCACTGTTTATACAGAACCTGTCACGTTGTTCGCCTTCAAAACAGAAAAATCAGGAAAGCTAACAGCATTTTCATACTGCAACATCCATGGTTTGTGGATGGGTGAAGCCGAGCTGAAACTGGAGTGACTGCCGGACATCAAGCTATAAACTACAACCCTTTAGTGCTCCAACGAGCCTTGTTGCAACATCCCTTAAAACATCTTTCCTTGATCCTGAGGCGAGTAAAATCAGTGTTTTCCTTCCACGAATAGTACCCGAGATGGCATCCATTATTTTATCCCATTCCTCATGCCCTATTTCCATCTCCGCATATTCTCTGCTGTCAATATCAGCTCCAAGGTACCAGATGACGTACTCAGGATTGTAAGATTTTACCCTGTCAACCATTTTTCTTACAGATTCAACGTAGTTCTTCCCAACTTTTCTTCCAAGCACGCACCTTAAATCATCGGATATTTCGCATTCTCTATCTCCGATGCAGAAGAATTTAGCATCTGTTTGGGATATAAAAGCAGCAATTCCATGATGTGCGTCGGTTTCAATAACTGCAGTGTTCCCCTTCGAACCAAGAATCTTAGCAGCCACTGCAAGACCGTTGAACAGACAGCTTCCTCTCATCCTGTCTTTCTCAGCCAGATGTCCTGCAAGAGTGACAGGCACAATAACAACATCGTGTTTTTCCAAAGTTTCAATGGCTGCCACTATACATTTCAGGTTCTCAATTGCTGCAGAAAAGAAGGGGTGTTCTTTAACTTTTTCTATGTAATCTCTGCTGTGCAACTCCAAAAGAAGTTCTTCAACATCAACTTCACCGGGTTTGAGGACTTTAAATGGCAGTTCAAGCAGAACATCAAATCTACCTGAAGCAGGAACCAGTTCAGATTCAATTTTTCTGGAATAAATCAAAACAATTTCCATAAAGTATGTTGGGAAAAGAGATAAATATCTTTTTTGTTTAGACCGGATAATGCCCGATGTCACGTTTCTTCCTTCGGGTAAAAGGATAGAAGTCGAAAAAGGAAAAACCATTCTTTCAGCAGCTCAGAAACTTGGTGAAGGTATAAGAAGTTTATGCGGTGGCAAGGGCAGTTGCGGTAAGTGTCTGGTTGTTGTGAAAAAGGGAAAGGTTAAAATTCTTAGTGAGGAGGCACATGAAAAGTTTGTGAGAGAAGAAGGATACTATCTGGCCTGCCAGACCGCAATTTTGGACAATACTGAAATTTTCATACCTCCAGAATCGAGGCTGGAGAAGCAGCAGATTTTGAGCGATTTTTTTGTATCAGAAACTGAAGTTGATCCTTTAATCAGAGTTAAGTTTTTTGGTGATGCCTTCTTACCTGAAATACTATCTAAGGGAAATTACAGGCTTGCATGCGATGCTGAAGTAGAGGAAGGAGACCTGACTCTGGTTTTGAGGGGTAATGAGGTTATAGATGTTTTAGAGGGTGAGAGCGACGCATTTGGTTTGGCAATTGATGTAGGAACGACAACCATTGTTGCTGCGCTTGTCAGTTTAAAGGACGGCAAGGTTGTAAGCGTAGCTTCCGACTACAACGGACAGATTATATTCGGCGAGGAAGTTCTGAGCAGGGTTGAGTTTGCAAGGAGCAAAAACGGTGGAGTGAAAATCTTGCAGAATGCTGTTGTTAAGACCATAAACAAACTGATTGAAAAACTTCTTGAGAAGTACACGTCTTCTGACAGAATTTACGATGTTGTTGCTGCAGGTAATACACTGATGACTCATTTTCTGCTTGGAAAGGACGTTGATTATCTCTTCTCGTCTCCAGATGTGAAGATTGAGAGAAAAGGATACACCGTAAGAGCTGCCGAAATTGGTCTGAATGTTAACAAAAACGCTGAACTATACTGCCTACCACCGGTAGGGAGATTTGTCGGTGGGGACATTGTTGGGGACATAATCGCATCGAAGATAGTTGATTCAGCTACGATTTCTCTGATGGTCGACCTTGGGACAAACGGTGAAATTGTTATCGGAAGTGAGGGCTGGGTTATGGCGACGAGTGTAGCAAGCGGACCGGCATTTGAGGGTTATGAGATTAAGCACGGTAGTAGAGCCGTCGAGGGTGCAATAGATCACGTCAGAATTGAGGGAGACCGTGTAATTTACTCAGTTATAGACAATGTCAAACCGAGAAGTATATGCGGTAGCGGACTCATTGACCTTTTAGCTGAGCTCTTCAAGAACGGAATAGTTGATGCCCAGGGAACTTTGAAAGATCATCCACGTGTTATCCGGACCGATGAGGGGAAAGAATTCATAGTTGCAGATTCGTCAGAAACTGCTACCGGGAAACCCATAACAATAACCGAGAACGATATTGAAACTCTCATAAAGTCCAAGGCAGCAGTTTGTGCTGGAATTTCTGTGCTTACAAAGAAGGCAGGATTGAAAATGGAAGACATTGATGAATTTTACATAGCTGGAGCTTTCGGTTATTACATCAACTTTGAAAATGCCGTTACGATTGGATTATTTCCTGAAATGAGAGCAAAAGTCCATCAAATAGGAAACGGGTCGCTTGCGGGAGCATACCTGGTTTTAACAAATACGAGAAAAAGAATGCTTGCCGAAACTATCGCAAATATGTTTGCCTACTTTGACCTCTCAACCGATGCAGACTTTATTGACGAATACAGAGCAGCCCTTATGCTTCCAGGCAAGCCAGAACTGTTTCCGAAAATCTACTCAAAGTACGTTGGCTGATCTGTTAAGTTTAGCTAATAGTCCTGCCCCAGCATCTCTTCAAAGAGAACTCATACAATCCTAAGAGTTCTGTCGACATACTTCTCAACCAGCTTTGCATGCATCTCTTCCTCCCTTGCGAGTTCTTTGAATATCTCAACATTTTCGCCGAGAATATCAGCAAATCTTTCTGAAATCTGCTCATAAAGAATTTTTGCTGTTATCTCAAGTTCATATATTTCATTAAAAATCCTATTGTCATCATAACTGAACTTGATCTCCTCTGGTTTGCTTAACTCAAACCCAAGAATTTTAGCGAGTTTTTCAAGAGTTATTTTATGTTTTTCTGAGTCCATAATTAGCTTTAAAAGCACCCTCTTTTGTTCATCATCTAACACCTCTATGAATCCATGAAAATATGCTTCATTCTCAAATCCAGCTTCGATTCTGTAGGCTTTCTCGATCATACCTTTGAGAATCAAAATCTTATCTTCCATATTTTTAATGAGTTCTTGGAAATATTTAATACTTTTTCATAATCCGAGATGTTCAGGTCATTTTATCAAGAAGATCTCCCGGACAGAAAAACAAAACATCATTAAGCTTTGTTGTTCTCAAGATTCTTCTACAGGAAAAAAGGGAAAAATTCCGTCAAAAGTAATCCGGTTTTTCATCTTTCTGAAGAATTTTCCGGTCGAAAGAGATTTAAACTTTATAACAGATAAATGACATGGACGCCAGGCTTTTAGAAGAAATTTTGAAAACGGCTAAAACCATTAATGAATTCTTTATAACCCTGTCAGATCCGAAGACTTACTTTAAGGAGCTTAAAGAAGAGGAAATCGAACAATTTTACACCAACACTTCAAAGCTGTTTTTTGAGCTGAACAGGGCTTACTGGGGTCTTGTGATTGATCTGACCCAGGCTTTTATTAAAATGGATGCAGAGGGGGTTTTAAAAGCGATATCCGGTGGAATGGATAGATTTGAGTCAATTTTTGCAGAATACACCAACAACCCTGTTTTTTCTGCATTCCTTAATACAGTAAATATGGCCTATTTGCGCAGTCTCCAAAACTTGCAAACTCTAATGAGTGCAATTCTGCATTCAATGGGTATGGTTTCAAGAAGGGATATCATAGCCCTTTCTGAAGCTTATGTTGATCTAAAGGGAGATATAAAGAAGGAATCCAGAAAGATAAGAGAGGAACTGAGATTGCTTAAGGAAGAAATCGAAAAGATCAGGGGTGGTTCGAATGTTTCATGAAGTTTTGAGAAACTACAGAAGATTTCTGAAATTATCAGAATGGTTTCTGAAAAACAATCAGTTCCTGCCGATTAGCGAGGATAAACCCTATCTGATTCCAGATGTAAAAATTGGTGTCACGCCGAGGATTGAAATTTCATCAGATGACGGTGTAAAACTTTTCCGCTATGAGCCGAGAACGGATAAACAGTATGAAATACCATTGCTCATAGTGTATGCCTTGATAAACAAGCCCTACATTCTTGATCTTACACCGGAAAGAAGTGTGATCAGAAAACTGCTCGATGCAGGTTTTAATGTCTATCTGCTTAGATGGGGGGATGCAACAATTGCTGATCAGTTCTCGCTTGACAGCTACATAGACATCTTCCTCTACGACTTTGTTGAGGACGTCAAGAGCGATGCGAATTCGGACAAGGTTTCAATTCTTGGCTACTGTATGGGAGGAGGACTTAGCGCAATTTACACCGCCCTGTATCCGGAGAACGTCAGAAACATCATCTTCCTCGCATCAACCCTTTACTTCGACAAGAAGATGGGGGGTCTCGTAAATTTATCCGACAAGCGGTTCTTCAATCCAGAAGAAGTTGTTGCCGCGTTTGGTTACGTTCCATCCTGGTTCCTGACCGAGAGGTTCAAGATACTTGAACCATGGGATAACTACATCGGGAAATACATAAACATGTTTCTGAATGCAGAAGATGAAGCATTTTTGGATGATTTCTTCAGAATGGAACGCTGGATTCATGATGGTGTGAACGTCGCACCGGGGGCATACGTTAGATACATTAAGGAACTCTATCAGGACAATGCCCTTGCAGAAGGCAGGCTTTACATCAAGGGGAAGAGGGTAGATCCCAGGCGCATAACCATGCCAGCAGCAGGAATAGTAGGATTGAGGGATCATCTCGCTCCGCCCGACAACACGCTGAAGTTCCTCGATTGCATAGGAAGCAAGGATAAAGCCGTGTTCAAGGCCGATGTTGGGCATGTTGGACTGGTGGTTTCAAGAAAAGGGATGGCACTCTGGGATGATGTTGCAAAATGGCTTGCACAGAGGAGCGGTGAGCTGAAGAAAACGAGGCAAATCTGACCAAAATTTGCGAGAAATCAGGATTCAACAACTCTTTTCAACTTATCCATGCTCTCAAGGATTATCCTTTCAAGCTCTCTTGCAAGTTCCAGTACCTCCTTAATACCATATTTTTCAAGATCACCGCTCCACTCCGGGTGAGACATCAGGAAGTCCTGAAGGTAGTAAATCATGTTTCTGGTATCTGCATAGGCATCATTCAGCAAACCAAGCATGAGAATGGCTTTGGCCTTTTCATCTATCATAATCTCACCAAAAAAAATTAAAGATTTTCAAGAACTTCCTGAAGCATTGAATAGTAAAGCTCCCTGTCCTTGGTGAGATTTGTGAAGCTAAACTTGGCGTGAGGCTGGTAGAACTCATCAATTGCAATTGTGGTGATTTTTGAGAAGTGTTTTAGCGAAGAGAGCATTCTTGATAGATAGTAAGGCAGAAATCCGAGGAAAATTACAGTATCGTAATTACCCTGCCCATCAAAGCCCTGAAACTCCTCGTCAAGCAGAAACTGGGTTATCTGGTGCAGAGTGTATGTTTTGCATACAGGTTTAACACCCTTCTCAATCAGAGGTTTGCTTGAACCAGCAGTTGCTGCAACTGGAATTCCCTTCTCCGCAAATTTTACAGCAAAATCCACGAGCTTCTCGTCCTTCAGAAGCTGACCCCCTGTGATGAGCAGCGGTCTTTTTGCCTTCTTTATCATATTTGCAACAACCTTTGGCTTGATTGCGGTTGCATCTCTGCTGACCTGAACATCTGCTACATCAAAGCGCTTTGCAACCGGAAACTTTTCTTCCTTATTTACCATCATTTTAATCACCTTCTCGTGTATTTCTCGTAAACTTCCTCGACTAATGTAGGATTGAAGCCGGCATCATACTGCCTGATCGGTCCCTCAAGAATCTTCTTCTTATCCCAGTCGATCTTCCAGCCATACTGCTTTTCTAAAACTTTTAACAGTTCCTCTTTCTGCTTCAGCGGTAAGTCCGCTTCGCTTCTGACATAGAGATGCCAGTCATCTGGCAGATCGCCGTAATACTTCTGATGCAGCTCGATGTAGTGCGTCAGCTTTATCTGTCTGCCCTGAGCTGTGTCATTTGGTCTTATGCAGAGCCTTGCAAGCTGAACAATCGCTTCCTCCTTCGTCTCAACCGCCACAAGCAGGGAGTCGGGGGCAGGTTCTATGTTAACTTTTTGCCTTGACTTTATATCGTAAACCCACCACTTATCCTTTTTCCATGGCTTGCCAATGTATGCTCTCCTGTACTTCGTTCCGTGAGGCCCAACAACCACAGGCACTCCAAGTCTGTTGAATCCTGTCGCAATGGATGCGGCCTTATGGCTATAAGGTCCCCAGCTGAATCCAACCGCTCCTACTCTGTTCAGGACATAGTCAGCAATTTCAGCGTAATTTCCTCTCAGAGGTCTCATTGCAAATATGTTGGCAATCTTAATTGCAGCTCCAGCAATATGTGAATTGCTCACGCAGCTTCCCACATTCACAAGTCCACCGGCATCAAAATCTCCCGGATACTTCTCGTAAAGAGTCTTGCCCTCTTCATCCTTTATCATCCCTATGTCCATAGCGTGACAACCTGAGGTTACGACGATGTAACGTCTTTTAAGAAACTCCTCGAGTATTTCAACTATCGACCTCATCTCGTCCGGATAGTTGATGCACCCAACTGCTGCAATGACTCCCGGAATCTGTCCGAAGACTATGGGCTGTCCAACTTTCCTGATTTCAGTGTCCTGTATCGGCCCCCTACCGACTCTCGTCTTTCCAGTTTTGTTGTAGAGATTGTCGTAGTTTGACCTCATGATGACATTTATAATCTTAATATTCTTCGGACAGACCTGCTCGCACTTCCCGCATGCAATGCAGATCTCCTCAAGCTTGGCAAGTTTGCTCAGGTCTCCGGTCTTTTGAGCGTGCGCCATTCCCTGATCAATTCTCAGGCTGTGCGGACACGTGAAGACACAGTTCATGCACTGCGTGCATTTTTTGATTTCCTCCATCAGCTGTTCGTCACTTTCAAAGAACCTGTATTTCCTCTCTCCACCGTGCTTCCTGAACACAGCTTCGGCAACAAGAGGTGCAACCTGTCCTACTTTTTCAGGCACAGGCAGAAACACTCCCGGCAGTTTTCCGCTCACAAGCGCATCAACTATCTTCTCTACCGGCCAGTCGCTTACATCAGGCAGACCTCTTGCAGCAGCATCACTTGTCGCGATGAGCGGGATTCCAGCCTTCTTGCATGCATCGAGAAGATCTGCCCTTATGCACTGCTCGTCACTGACAACAACATCCGGCAAACCAGCTCTGATCACTCTGAGCTGGTAGTATATCGGTCCAAATATCTTCGCCCTTGCATTGTATCTCGTCATGTCGTGTGCCGTGCAGCAAAGCCCTGCAATCTCAAAATCATCCAGCCTCCCCTGCTCTTCCAGATAATCCGAGATCGGCCTTGCATACATCACGTTGTGTCCTACAACCACAATTGTTGGCTTTGATCTATCAACTATACCAAAACCTGTGTCAACGAGTGGTGTGTTTGGCTCAGCCTTGGGGAGATTGAATGCCACTATCTGAGCGATGTCAGCAACCTCCATTCCTACGTGATCAGCCATCGAAACGTGCATCGATTTACTCTCGTAATCAACAAAGCTCTCCTCATTCCCTATGTGGGTGGAGTGAAGCACCTTTACTATCTCCCTCTCAGCCCACTCCAGAGCCTCTCTCAAATCGCCAAGAGTTCTCGGTTTTATTCCCACGACTGTCCTTATTAGCGGTGCCTCAACGTTCACGTTTCCTCCAAGGTCTATGGGCAGATCCTCGCCGTATTCCTCAATAAGGTGATCAAGCAGATGTCTGGCGTGAGCTGTGTGAGCCGATGCTCCTATACAGCACGCAATGGTTACAAGCCTTGCTTTGGCAGTTTTCAGATCAATACCACATGCACCTTTTTTGTTCATTGAAAGATCACATGGCCCCATGGTGCAGAGATTGCAGAAGTCCTGCATTGGGGCATAAAATGGCTCATAGCGGTCAAGCAGTTTGTGATCCCACTTTCTGAGTTCCAGAATTCCCGGTTTTATTGTGGGTCCAGCTTCCTCCCATTCCTCTTCTTCCTCTACAACTTTTCCGATGCGGATGCTGACGTTCTTTAATTCATCCACAACAAAAGCTCCTTTTTTCAGTTCAAACATAACATCACCTGCTTATCAACTATGTGTTAAAATTTTAAAATTTATAAACCTTCTGCTGTTTTGGCTTGTTAAGAAAAATTAAAAAGTTAATAAATTTTTTTAACATCCGAAGAAATTAGCGTCGTTTTTTCAACTTCGCTGAACGCTTCCAGAAAGAGTTCTGTCTGCTCCGTAGGGTGAAGAGTTTTCAGGAAGGGGTACGAAACTGGCTGGTAGAGGAGTTCAGCAACTATTTTTATTGGTTTTGAGAAGTTTCCGTAAACAATGTATGTAACCTCATCCCTGCCATCCGAGAAATTGGGATCTGCTGATGCATTGCCTTTTACCACCGTATCCGGATGAGCTCTGGATTTCTCAAACCCTTCTGGCAGGATTCTGTTGTCCTTAACGTAGCCAGATGCTTCAAGCAACGTCCATGTTACTCTGCCATTCCTGGTCATCATCACAGATTCGTAAATCTGAACGTCCTCACTGCTATCTATAACATCATGATGGGGTTCGAAAGGTTCATCTTCCCCCTCAATTCTTCCATCAGGATAGTATTTCCCGGACTCAAACACAATTCCACCTGAATCCTCGATATAGAGGTGTATGAAAGCCCTTCTCGACGGAAATCCTGTCGGAAACTTGTGCCCCGCAAAGTTCTCGACCGCAACCTTGACGACGATCCTGTCATTATCAATTTCCACCGATTCTATTTTAATTTTTGCTGCAGATTTGAGCAGATTTTCAGATCTCTCAGCGCCTGTGTTGTCCCCCATCATTTTTAGCACCTGCACGTTACCTCCAACAAAATAATGGGCTCTCATGTCTCTCACCGGGGCATTTCTGGGCATTGATGTTATTTTCGCCTCTGCTTCCTTCATATGACACGTCTGGCACGGCACATTCGGGCTGTAAATGCTGTTCAGCCACTCGAGGTAGGGTGTTTGTTCTGGAAAGGCTCCAACTATCTCCCCATTTTCAACTGTTGGAGTGTATAGCGTGTGGCAGATTGCACACATTTCTGCACTCCTTACAATATCCCCCTTAACAGGCCGGTATCCTGATATTCCCGCCATTAATTCTGGCCATACAGGCTCGAAGGGTCCGTAAATTTTCCTGTCAGGTTTTTTAGTTGCAAAATCAAGTGAGTAGTTGCCACTGAAACTGCTTTCTTCTCCCAGATCTTTATTTTCTATCTGATGGCATATCGTACACGAAACGCCTTCAACGGCAAAATTGTAGTATGAATAGTTTTTGTTCAGCCCCTCACTCACTGTGAGCTTGATTCCATCAAATTTTGCCTGAGCCGAGGCGAGAGGCATGTGACATACGGCACATTCAGCCTCTATTTTATTTTTAAGCTCTGGAAATTCAGCGATTTCACTGCTTAACTTTGCAAGGAAGTATGGATCAACAGCAGCGTTGGAGTGCACTGTCTGCTGCCAGTCAGAGTAAATAGACACATCGTTCCCATCAACATCAGTCAGCCGATCATGGCATTTGGAGCACGTGGATGAAGTCGTGAAAATCTCTTTTTCGTGAGGGTATCTGATCTCATGCTGAACACACAGGGTTATGAGAAGTGTCACAACCAAAATTATCCCAATCTTTTTCATAAACTTTGTTTTCCAAAAAAAGTAAATTAAACTTTCGAATGAAAAACTTTTAAATGGGAGAAAAAGATTGGTAGTATGGCAGAAATCGTGATGTATGGATTAACAACCTGCCCACACTGCAAGCGAACCTTAGAGTTTCTTAAGAAATCCGGGGTGGATTTTGAGGTAATCTGGGTGGATAAGCTTGAGGGAGAGGAGAGAAAGAAGGTTGTGGAGGAGGTTCACAGGATATCAGGTAGCTATTCTGTACCAGTAGTCGTAAAGGGCAACAAACATGTTCTGGGATACAATGAAGAGAAGCTAAGAGAGCTTTTAAGCAGCTAAAAGGTGAATTTATGGAAGTGGAAGACTATCTGCGAGTTTTTGAAAGGGTTGCTGAAAAGAGAGGATGGATGGTCAATCCCGATTCGGAGCTGTTAAAGGAATTTGCCAGGGGTTTGATTGAGAACAAAGAGAAATACGGTATCGCAACCTGCCCGTGCAGACTCGTGACTGGCAAGAAGGAAATAGACAGGCTGATAATCTGCCCATGCGTTTATGCTGAGGATGACATCAAAGAATACGGAAGATGTTACTGCGGACTTTACCTGAGCAGAGAGATAGAACCTGCTGAAAGTCTTCCGGACAGGCATGCAAAATATTATCTCGAAATTTAAAAAAATATAATTTAATCAATTTTTTCAAACTGGTCTTTGGTCGCTCCGCAAACAGGACAGACCCAGTCGTCAGGCAGTTCTTCCCATTTAGTTCCTGGCGGAACGCCGTTATCCGGGTCTCCCACGTCCTCGTCGTATACGTATCCGCAGACCTGGCACTCATACCTCGCCACAATATCACCCGCTGTAAGCTAAATCTACACCATCTTCTGTAAGATAAAGCTTACCGTCTTTCTCCACAACAAAACCCTCTGCGATGAGGTAGTCGAGGTTAAACTTAAACTCAAAGTCCGTGATATTCCCGAGCTTCTTCCTGAGCTCATCTCTCGTTATACCCCCTCTGCCTATCTCTTCAGCAATCTTTTTTCTTAAAGGATTCATAGATGCTTTAAAAAGCCTTTCATGCTGTTCCCTATCCCTCTCAACCATTCACATCACCTCCTGTATTTTTCTTCAAGAAACTTCGCTATTAAATCAATTTCTTCCTTTTTGAGCTGAACCCTTCCGGTGTCAATCATCTTCTTTATCCCTTCCTTCCATTTTTCCGCATTTTCACCCAGGTAATCAGGAAATTTGCTTTCATCCGGATGACAGCCGGAGCATTTTGCCCTGAACAGCTCCTCCCCGGTCTTTGCCCCTTCCTGAGAACAACCTAAGGTCAGAAGTGCTATTGCGGTTATCAGCATTATAAATGCTCTCATAATTTTACATTAACTGAGTAACTTAAAAATTTTTTGCTCAAATTGGCATAACTGGTTCGATAGTCGAAACGAAAACTTTATATTCTAAATATATCATAAAAAACTCGGAAGTGATAGGTATGGCAGATGTAGTTTCAGTTTCGGCGTTGCTGGCACTGTCATCGCTTGGAATATACTTCCACTCCGTTTTCGTATCAATAACACTCGGTTTTCCGATTGCAATTATGGGTTTGCTTTACCGCTATTCCAAAACCGGTGAGCAGTTTTATCTTAGTTCAGCAAAAAAGATGACTGCGGTTCTTGCAGTGAACTTCGCTCTCGGCGCAATCACCGGCACCCTTGTTGAGTTTGGTCTCGTCCAGGCCTGGACAGGGACGATTATAGCGATATCGAGTTTCGCATTTCTCCCACTAACCTTCGAACTCATAGCTTTTATATGGGAAATAGCCACACTTGTTCTGTTCATAGTAACCCTTGGAAAAATCAGTCCGGCAAAGAGTTTTGTTATCCTTTTCATTTACTGGGTTTTTGCTGCTCTGTCAGGAGTTCTCATCACGACTGTAAACAGCTGGCTGGTTGCTCCCTGGGGAACTGGTGCAGTTCCAGCTGCGATCTATCCATTCATGCCGGAATTTGGAGATGCAGTTGTAGATGTCCAAAAACTTGTTTTGATCAAAGCTATTTTACTTGCATCTGGAGAACCGCTTCATGTAATTCTACAAAATCCGGAAGTTTCATCAAAACTTGGAATAATTCTTTCGGAACCTGCTGTTGCCTTTAACACTCCCTACAATTTATGGAGCATCGTCCATAACCTCACAGCTGCCTTCATAGTTGGAATGTCAGTTGCACTTGCAGGCTGGATGTTCGCCTATTCGAGAAGGAAGGATGAAAGGTATCTTTCAATAGCAAAAAGCTTCTTTCCCGTTTTGCTACTGCTTTTGTTGATACAACCCACCCTTTTCGGGCACTTTATGGGAGAACAGGTCGTAAACTACAACCCAACGAAATTTGCCATGATGGAGAATGCAAGGGAGAGCTATTCAAACCCGCTTGTTGCCATTATTGCTTATGGAGACCCGAACCACCTTATTGTGGGTTTTGATAAATTTAAAGCTGATTGCGATAAGCACGGCAATGCCACAGTCGGAGACCTTCTAAATTCTATCGGAATCGCGAAAAATGACATCGTTTCAGCCTCAAAAGCCGTTGGGGTTTCAATCGAAGCTGAAAGGCTCGAATCGACTTTAAGGTTAAAACTCAGGGATGTCTGCATTGCAGATCTCAAAAAGGCTGAGGAGAGAATCGCAATAGTTCATGCAATGTACTACACGAAAATTGGAGGGGGTATACTGGCTTTAGCGGCTGTTATTGCTTTTGCGTCGGTTCTTTACAGAATTCCTGTGCTTTCGAGTGTCGTTCTCAGGATCATGGGTGAAAGATACTTTTTGATTTCATTGCTTACTGCTGCGGGTGCAGTAATTTCTTCAGCACTTGGCTGGGCTGTCAGAGAGGTTGGAAGGAAGCCCTGGACAGTTTACGGATTGCTGAGTCCCGAAGAACTTGTTAATGCGAATTCAATTGTTTTATCTCCCGTTTTCATATCATTCATGGCATTGGTAATCTTGGTAATTGGAACCGGCGGTATAGTTGCGATGATAATAGTCTCAAGAAGATTTGGGGTGATAAAATGATTGAAGCCATCGGGTTTTATGGAATGGGTCTATCACTGCTTGTTCACGTAATCTTCGTTTCCATAACTATCGGAGTTGGTTTAATAACGGCTATTTACCGCTGGTATGGTTACAAGAGGAATGACAGGTACTACGAAAACTTTGCAAAAAAGGGCTTTCGGCTGATGGTCATTTCAGAGCTTTTTTCTGGGGTCTGGGGAACGATAATTACGGTTTTCCTTGCAGGACTGTTTCCAGCCCTGATGGCTCTTGCAACGAACGTGCTTTTTGTACCACTTTTAATTGCCCTGATCGGAATAATGATCAGAATACCGTCAATTGCAATATTCTGGTATACGTGGAACAAAGTTTCGCCTAAAATCCATTCTTATATAGGGTTTGTTATGGCTGCATCCGGATTTCTTATCCCCTTCGGATTCAGGGCAGTTTTTTCAGAGATTAACTACCCCGTAGCCATTGCGAGCTACATTTCCACGGGAATCGTGTCTCCGTTTGAGGCTTTTATCTCACCTCTTTTCTGGGTCTTTTATGCACATACAGTGTTTTCAGCATTATCAGTTGGAGGTTTTGTGATTGCATCTCTCATGAGTATTGAAGATGACATCAGGGGTGTTGAAATAGGGATAAAGTACGGGTTTGTGTTCTTCATCCTCAATTTCCTCTTTGGAATGTTTTACTGGCTTTTCCTTGGCAGCTTTTCTCCTTATATATACAATGCAGTAACAGTCGGTACTTATGCACCGTTATTCGTTCTCAAACTCCTTCTAATCTTTCTTCTGTTCTTCATTGTGGTTAATGCAAATTCAGCGATTTTATCGGGAAAAGTGCATCAACACACAAAATATGCAGCACCGGTTTCTCTGCTAATTGCTGTGATTGGAGAGTTCATGAACGGCGGGGCAAGGTATCCATACATGGTTGTTCTGGGCAGTGAAGGCATAGAAATTTCATCGTTTTTCAACTATTACATCCATATACCTGAATACCTTCTGCTCGTTTTGATTGCAGTACTGCTTGCTGCAATAGTTGTTTTTCTTCTTGCAGCCTCCTACGCACTGATTAAAAGGTACTTAGATATTCCGGTGGCGGAGGAAGCAAGTTAATTTTTATGTTTTTTCAAAAAATCAAACAATGCGGGGATTCTATTCAAAATTTGCCAATAGCTTAACTTAAATAGACACTTTTTTCGCAAAAATTAAAAGTTGATAAAATAAAGTTCAGTTTCTGCCATCAATACAAAATACTGACATCAGAAAAATGCGTATATAAACTGAGATCTTGCCAGATTACAAGGATCACATCCACGGGTCATCATCCTTTGGGGATTCAAACCCATACCCGTTTACGATACCGTCGTTTTCAACACTTCCCCTTTTCAGAATCTCCTCGCTACTTATTAACAGCTCCAAATATTTCCTAGGCAACTTTTCTCTCAGCAATGGTTTTACCAGATACTCCGGAAAACCTCTTATGCCATGCAGGGCTCCAACGATATAACCGACTATCGCTCCTATTGTATCTGAATCTTTCGTATACGTCACAGCATCCAAAAGCGCTAAAACAGGATTGTATGCCCTGATCGCCAAAATATAGAGAGTTACTGGGACAGTCTCAAGCAAGTAAGCTCCAGAACCGATGGAGTTGCTGAGTTCATGCACGCTCATTCTCTTTTCCAGCGCTCTTTTTAGCACCTTTTCTACAAAGTACCAAGCAGGCCCTGAATATTTTTCACCGTACCTCGTACTGTATCTGGAACTGTCTCCCTCAAGATCCCTCGCAACTTTAATGTATTCCTCAATCCACCAATCTTCTTCCGGCGGTTCGGTCATTTTCAGGCATTTCCAGACGATGTTCATAAAGGCCACCGCTGAAGAAATCGCCAGTCTGTCCCAGTAGATGAGTCTCGTGGTAACGACAGTATCGCACCAGAGTTCAAAAGATGGCTTATGGACGTGAGGTATGGGAATCGGAGCCAAGAATAATCCCCCGTTTCCAGCACTTTTAACACCGGAAACAAACCAGGGATATTTCAGGTCCTTAAATTTCCTTATAAATGTCTTGACAGAATGTCCAATTCCAATGATTCTCTCTTTGACGATTCTTTTTGCCAGAACTTCGGGATTGAACCAGCCCTCGGATAAAAGAACCTCCAGCTTTATGAAACTCAGCTGTGTGTCGTCGGTTATGTGTGCGTTTGGGTGAAATGAAGCAATCGGTGCGAGCGGAGATTTTTGGTCAGGTATTAATGATTCATACTTATTACCCAACACATCACCTATTGCCGTGCCTAAAAGCAACCCCTCAACCTTGCTGAGTCTTATTCGGCCTATTTCTGGGGGAGTGGTATAAAGAAAGCTGGAATTCTCAATGGGCAGAAAATCTGCCTCAAAAAGCTTTTTCATTATGCAAGAATTTCTCCTGCATTTTCTGAGTTCCTGTTCAAGGGTTAAAAGGTTTTTCATAAGCTTTTACACCCCTCATTCCGAATTTGAGTAGACCAAACATTTTAAACATTATTCTTTCAATTATTCCAGAAGGCTAAGAAAATTTCCTCCATGGAGTGAGCAGATTAAGATAGTGTTTAGTCCCCCCTTTCCCAATCCGAATTTGATAAGGGCCTTTGTGACGATTATCAGATGCTCCGAATTGGCTTTACCGACTTTTACGGTCTCCGGAGGATAGCTTTTTCAGATCCTCTATGTGCAGGTCCAGGGATGACAATTCTTTAAACCTCTTATAAACCCTTCCCCCATCTCTCTCTGTAAACAAAACTTCCCTCACCGAACTTCTCCTTTAATTTTCCATCAAACAGAGACAGAACTTCTCTGCAGCTGGCAAAGATCCCTTTGGTGTTCCACGTTCTGAAACTTTCTTCTGCTTTCCTTACATATTCCCAGGCATCTTTTATGGTTTCTTCTCGTGCTCATGACATAGATCAGCAGCTTATCCCCGAGCCTCACGGCGGCAATGGCATTTCTGTGACTCTCCTCAACACCTCAGATGTTTTTCCTTTATGACTTCCCAGTTCTCCTCATTGGTGATGCAGAGCCAGTAAGCCACTATTTCACCTCCCTCACCTCAAAACGAGCTTAGTTAAGATGTTGTAGGCGTGCATCGCAGTCTTGGAAGTCCAGTCACTTCAGCAATGACCTGCTTTATCGGAAATCTAATCCCATTGAATTCAAACTACTCTGTTGCTCCTCTTCGGTGTTGGCTTAAGTCTTATCGAGCAGTCCTCCCAGTTTATGTCGTCGACATCGATCCTTAGAAGCTCTCCTCTCCTCATTCCAGTCTTTGCCAGAAGCAATACAATAGCTTTATCCCTGGGATCGAGTATTGAGTTTACAAGCCTGCTCATTTCCTCTATGCTAGTCCTCTGCCATTTCTATGGATGGAAGATAGACATAGATTGCCCTCTCCTTGATGGTTTTCGTTTTTCCTTTGTTGGGCTTTGGCATGATAAAAGGTGAAATTTACTGATAAAATAATGCGGGGGGAGGGATTCGAACCCTCGAACCCCTTCGGGAGTGGATTTCTCCCCTTTCAGGTCTTGAGTCCACCGCCTTTGGCCACTCGGCAACCCCCGCTTACGAT
>Ga0072500_125435_pt1 | contig 66724 bp, 63 predicted proteins | sample GBScelen77Swater_FD_63803 | JGI IMG/M metagenome (GOLD analysis project Ga0072500, IMG submission 63803) | Hot spring microbial communities from Great Boiling Spring, Nevada - cellulolytic enrichment S 77C v2 (version 2) | ecosystem: Environmental > Aquatic > Thermal springs > Hot (42-90C) ...
CGGGATTTTATTGGCCGGCTAATAAAGTTCATGAGAAGCTTGATAGATACATGACCAAGGCTTTCCATGCGGTCTATGAGATGCACAAAAAGCATGGTGTAGATTTGAGGACCGCTGCCTTTGTTCTTGCGATAAGCAGAGTAGCTGAGGCTATGAAGCTTAGGGGTATATGGCCATAGGCGAAAAAGAGGAGCTTGACCTCTTAAGGGGTGTCCCCCTAGAACTAGGGGAGACACCCCTTCTTTTCTGACCACTCCTTTTACATAGCTTGACATTTGCTGTTAATTACTGTAAAATAGGCCTCAAAAAGGGGTGGTGATGATGAAGGGGTTGCTTTGGTTTCTCTTTCTTCTTTTTCTTGATGTAGCTATCCCCTATGGGGTCTTATCCGACTATGGCAGAATAACGGGGGCCTTCATCTTTTGGACGGTTTGGGGAGCTATAGCGGTGGCTTCAATATTCTTCATGACGCGCAGGTGGGGTGAGGAAAGATGAGGTTTTGGGTGATCTTTGCCATTTTCCTTTATCTTTTCGTTGGAACCATTCTTGCCTTCGTAGCTAAGAGGGGAAAGAGTATGAGCGACCTTGAGGAGTTTTTCTTAGCGAGAAGGACGCTAGGGGGGGTTCTATCAGCTTTAACCTACAGCGCCACCACCTATAGTGCCTTCATGATGATAGGGCTTGCGGGGTTAACCTACACTGGTGGGGTTGGAAGCCTTGGTTTTGAGCTAACCTATCTCGCTGGGCTTGTTCTTATAGTTTGGTTTGGCCCTAAGTTCTGGGAATTCGGGAAAAGGTATGGCGTTATATCTCCCGCTGAGATGCTGGGAAGGATTTACGGAAGCGAGAGAGTCGCCTTTGCCTTTGCCTTGGTTTGCATCATATTTCTCGTTCCGTACTCAGCGGTTCAGCTTATGGGTATAGGTTATTCCCTCGATGTGATGAGCAAGGGGGTTATACCCTTTAGTCTAGGGATAGTCATAGCTGCTACTGTGGCCATAGTTTGGTCCTTCACGGGTGGAATGCGCTCCGTGGCTTGGACGGATGCCTTTCAGGCGGGGCTGATGTTCATCTCGTCGTTAGTTGCTTTGCTTTTCATCGTCTATAAAGGGTTTGGTGGTTTTGGTGAGTTCTTCGGGATTCTTGAAAGTAACTATTCGCAGTATCTTTGCGTTCCCGGGCCGGGCTTCTTTAAGCTTTCAACCTTCTTAGGGCTCACCGTTCCATGGTTTTTCTTCTCCATATCTAACCCTCAGGTTAGCCAAAGGCTCTTTGTGCCGCGTAGCTTAAAAAGTTTGAGGAACATGCTTTGGGGTTTTCTTATCTTCGGTTTTTTCTATACCATCATCGTTATCCTCTGGGGGTTCGCTGCAAGGGCCCTTATCCCATCTTTGGATAGGCCAGATTTGGCTACACCTACGCTTCTTTCCCTTCCCATCGTTCCCCCCTTCATCGCTATACTCGTGATGATAGGGGTTGTTTCCGCCGCCATATCCACCATCGATTCTGTGCTTTTGACCCTGTCGTCCATGGTTAGCAAAGACCTCTTTGGGAAGCTTCCCGAAGATAAGCAAATTCTCATAGGTAAGCTATCGCTATTTCTGTTGACAGGCGCCGTTTTGGTCTTCGCCTATATGAGGCCTTCTATGATAGTTTTGCTTTCAGTTTCCTCATCGGCAGGGCTCCTAAGCTTGGTACCCGCAATAATAGGTGCCTTCTACTGGAAGAGGTCAAGCGAGCGAGGTGCCTTTTGGAGCATTGTTTTGGGAGCTTTTATAACGGGTGTGCTTTTCGCGTTCAAGATTAATCCGATGGGTTTGATGCCGGGCATATGGAGCATTATAATATCAAGTGGTATATTCGTGCTCTTTAGCTTGATATTCCCCCTAAAAAGAAGGGAGAGATTAAAGGATGGGGCCCTTAGAGAGGAAGGTCTTGGATATACTCGAGGAGGTTTATCCGGACCCGATAAAGGGTAGTGATATCGCGCTTAAGTTGGAGGTAAGCAGGCAGACCGTAGTTAAGGTTATAGCTATCTTGAGGTCTAAGGGGGAGAAGATATTGGCGACTCCAAAAGGTTATGTTCTTGATAAGGGTGAGATGGTTGAGGAGATGATAGCGGTTAAGCATGGCGAGGATGAGATAGAGGAAGAGATATCCTTAATAGTAGATGAGGGGTGTATAGTTGCCGATGTTATAGTTGAGCATCCTATATACGGTGAGATAAGGGGAAACCTTGACATAAGAAACAAGGCGGATTTAACAAAGTTCCTAATGAGGATGAAAAGCTTTGGAGCCAGGCCTCTTCTTACCCTCTCAGAGGGTATACACCTTCATACGATAAAGGCTGTTAGTAAAGATAGGATAGAGAGGGTTAAGAGTAGGCTTAAAGAGAGGGGGTTCCTTCTTGAACTAACTTGAGTCGGCCTATTGCATTTGGAAGCCTTTTTTGATAATATTAGCTTGGATGGTGGTGCGGTTGTAGCTCAAGAGGACAGAGCGCTGGCCTCCTAAGCCGGAGGCTGCGGGTTCGAGTCCCGCCAACCGCGCCATTTTTAATTTTGGGGGCTTCAAGCTATGAGAGAAGAGAGAGCTTCTATCTGGGATATCTTAAGAGAGAGGATGGTAAAAGAGCAGATAGAGTCGCGGGGGATCAGGGATAGGAGGGTCCTCGAGGTGATACGTAAGGTTCCTCGCCATCTTTTTGTTCCAGAGGCTTACCTTGATGAGGCCTACGATGACCACCCCGTGTCAATAGGTGAGGGGCAGACCATCTCCCAGCCTTATATAGTTGCCTTGATGACGAGCTTGCTTGAGTTAAAGGGAGATGAGAAGGTGCTGGAAATAGGGACGGGTTCAGGTTATCAGACAGCCATTTTAGCTGAACTCGCGAAGGAGGTCTTCTCCGTTGAGAGGATCGAGTCTTTAGCGAAGAAAGCTAAAAAGAGGCTCGAGGATTTGGGTTATAAGAACGTATATATAAAAGTTGGAGATGGCAGCTTAGGTTGGGAGGAGCACGCTCCCTACGATGCTATAATAGTCACCGCCGCCGCTCCTAAGCTCCCTAAACCACTTATAGATCAGCTTAAGGTTGGGGGAAGGATAGTTATCCCCATCGGCGATAGGTTCTTTCAGAGTCTGCATAGATACGTTAAGAAGGAAGATGGTAGCCTCGAAGGTCAGGATTTCGGGGGTTGCGTTTTCGTTCCCCTAAAAGGGAAGGAGGGCTGGGATTAGCGAGCTTTCCTTATCCTCTTTAGCTTGAAGAACTCATCCCTCTCTCTTTCCTCAAGGTGGCTTTCTATTTCCTTCTTTGACCTCTCAAGCTCAGGGATTATAACTTGCTCTAAAGCGTTTGCCCTTTTCTGCGTCACCTTTATCTCCCTCGCCAGCCTGTAGATGGTGGTTTCAAGCTCGGCCAGGGCGATCGTTGTCTTAAGGAGCTTCCTGAACTCGAAAACTGCTCTGTCTAAGGCCATGTTAGTTCTGTAAACGCTGTAAAAGGGGGAGAACTTTTCGCTATCTAAGTCCTTTTCCTTTAAGGCCAATATGGGTAGGGAGACCCCTAGTACGCTTCTTTCAGCCGATTCTATATCTATCTCCTCTGGAGCCCCTAAGGCTATCTCCTCTATCGTTTCCATTCCGAGGAGAATCGAGGCTAAGGTGAGGACGCGATAGGCTCTCTCAAACTCCTCAAGGATTCTTGCTTGAAACTCCTTAGCAGGTTCTATATATTTCACCAGCTCGGATATCAGGATGCTTCTTTTCTGATCCATGAGCTTATATCCTTGTCTTGCTAAGGAGAGGAGTTCTTTCACTCTTAGCAAGCCGCTTTTCGTTAGCTCCACTTTCAAGCTCTCCTAAACCTCCTATAGAACTCCTCTATCTCCTCCATCGTTACCCTGTGCAGCTCCTCTTCCGGTAAGGTGGTTAGGACCTCCCAGCCGATATCGAGGCTTTCCTCTATGCTTCTTTCCTCCTCGAACCCCTGTCTCATAAAGCGCGTTTCGAAACTATCTGCGAACTTTAAGTATAGCCTCTCCTTTTGAGAGAGCTCCTCTTCTCCAACTATGGCGGCTAGGTTTCTAACCCATACGGCGTGGGAATAGGCCGCATAAAGTTGATCAGATAGGTGAGGGTGATCCTTTCTCGTTTTTCCTTCTCCTATCCCACTTTTCATGAGCCTTGAAAGAGACGGAAGTATGTTTATCGGCGGATATATACCCTTTCTGTAAAGCTCCCTACTTAAAACTATCTGCCCCTCGGTTATATAGCCGGTTAGGTCAGGTATAGGGTGGGCTATATCATCCTCTGGCATGGAGAGGATCGGTATCTGGGTTATTGAGCCATCTCTATCCCTTATCTTGCCGGCCCTTTCGTATATCGATGCTAAGTCACTGTACATATATCCGGGGTATCCCTTCCTTCCTGGTATCTCCCCCCTTCGAGAGGATAACTCTCTTAGGGCCTCACAGTAGTTGGTCATATCAGTTAAGATCACAAGCACATGCATTCCCATACCGAAGGCAAGATACTCGGCAATAGTTAGAGCGCACCTCGGAGTTATTAGCCTTTCTATAACTGGATCGTTTGCCAAGTTAAGGAAGACCACAGACTTCCTTAGGGCACCGCTTTTCTCAAAGCTTTCTATAAAGTACCTTGCTATGTCGTGTTTTACTCCCATTGCAGCAAATACTATAGCGAAGTCTCTGTCGTATATCTTGGCCTGACGCGCTATCTGAACGGCAAGCTCGTTATGGGGTAAGCCGCTTCCCGAAAATATTGGTAACTTCTGACCCCTTACCACCGTCATGGTTACATCTATAGCTGATATGCCCGTCTGGATGAAGTCTCGCGGGTAGCTTCTTGAGACAGGGTTTATGGCGAACCCATTCACGTCTAAGAACTCCTCTGCGACTATCTCAGGCCCTCCATCTATAGGCCTCCCCATACCGTTGAAGATCCTTCCTATGACGTCCCTAGATACGCCTATTTTAAAGGTATCGTTGGAGAGCCTTATTCGCGTTCGTGAGGGGCTTAACCCTCCAGTCTCCCCGAAGACCTGTATTACGGCGAGCTCGTCTCCCAGCTCTATGACCTTGCCCAGCTTTTCCTCTCCGTCAGGGGAGAATATTTCAACGACCTCACCGTAAAGGAGCTCGGGCAGGGATTCTATAAAGATAAGCGGGCCGCTTATCTTCTTTACTCCAGCGTACTCAAGCAAATTGCTCCCTCCTCCTATAAGATAGGACCTTCCTGTAGTTTGCTTCAAGCTCGCGGAATTCCCTGTCAAGCTCCTCCGCTAAGAAGGCAAATTCATCCTCTATCTTGGTCTCCGGTACGCTGAAAGAGAGCCTTATTATCTTAGACGTTATTGGTAGCTCCTCTATTTTCTGAGTTAGCATGCCCTCTCTTATCAGACTTAAGGCCCTTTCGTAGTACATCCTCATCAGCTTAAGTATGAGATAACCTTTCCTTAAGGAGCAGTAGGTGTCTATCGGGTCGTAGGCGTTTTGCCTTAAGAACCCCTCCTTTATCATTTTCGCTACAAGTAGGATCAGCTTCTGAGGTTCGGGCAGAACTCCCACCCCCACAAGCTGAGCTATTCTTTGAAGGTTGCTTTCCTCTTGCAGGAGGTTAATGGTCCAGTTCCTTAAGCTCTGAAAATCCTCTGCCACGTTTTGTTTAAACCATAGTTTGAGGTCCTCGAAGTACTCGGTGTAGCTGTTGAGCCAGTTAACGGATGGGAAGTGGCGAGCGCTTGCCAGCTCCTTATCAAGCGCCCAGAAGCATCTTATAAACCTTCGCGTATGCTGTGTGACAGGTTCTGAGAAATCGCCACCGGGCGGGGATACCGCTCCAATTATGCTTATGGATCCCTTTCTCCCCCCTAGGGTCTTAACCCTTCCCGCTCTCTCGTAGAATTCTGCTAGTCGTGTGGGAAGGTACGCTGGAAAGCCTTCCTCAGCTGGCATTTCCTCAAGCCTTCCAGCTATCTCTCTTAAGGCCTCTGCCCACCTTGATGTTGAGTCGGCCATTATGGCCACATCGTAGCCCATATCTCTAAAGTACTCCCCGATAGTTATCCCCGTGAATATGGAAGCTTCCCTTGCTGCAACCGGCATGTTTGATATGTTCGCTATGAGTATGAGTCTCTCCATCAAGGATTCTCCGGTTTTTGGGTCTCTGAGCCTTGGGAAATCCTCGAGGACTTCGGCCATCTCATTTCCCCTTTCACCGCATCCTATGTAAATTATCACATCTGCATCCGCCCATTTTGCAAGCTGATGCTGTGTAACGGTCTTTCCCGTTCCAAAGCCTCCGGGGATAGCGGCGGTTCCTCCCTTAGCCATGGGAAAAAGCAGATCCAAGACCCTCTGCCCGGTTAAAAGGGGCTCTTCTAAGGGGGTTCTCTCTAGTATGGGTCTTGGCTTTCTAACCGGCCAGTAGTGAAAGAGCTTTATCTCATGCATCTTTCCATCGTCATCCTTCACTCTGGCTATAACCGTGTCCACGGTGTAATCTCCGCTCTCCTTAGCTTCAATCACCGTTCCGCTGACATCGGGTGGGCACATTATCCTATGCTCGACCAGGGGAGTTTCCCTTATTCGAGCCAATATATCGCCCGGTTTCACGATATCCCCCTTTTTGATCTCCATCTTGACGCGCCAAACCTTGGTCAAAGGGAGGGGGAAGGGGTTGGCTCCCCTGAGAATGAAGTCTCCTAGCTCGTTCTTTATATCCATCAGGGGTCTTCCTATTCCATCGAAGATGTTTCCTAAGAGGCCCGGACCGAGGGCCACCGAAAGGGGTCTTCCCATTCCTATTACTTCCTCCTGAAGCCTTAGCCCTTCGGTTTCCTCATATACCTGAATCACGGCTTCGCTTTCGCTCGTTGAGATAACCTCTCCTATGAGCCCAAGTCTCCCTACCTTAACCATTTCGAGCATCCTTATATCTTCTGTAGCCTTGATCTTAACGACAGGTCCGCTTATCCACTTTACGTAGCCTATTAGCCTTTCCATAGCTATTCGAAGAGCTCCTTAAGCACCTCCATCTGGATCTCTCTCTTTTTTCTCTCCCATCTTCCCTCAAGGGTATTATCTATAGCCCTTTTGCCCTCCCAGGCCTTTAACCCGCCTATTATCTTATAATCGGGCTGAACTGTTAAATTTAACTTCATCTCAGAAATGAGGTCTCTTATCAATTCCATATCGTTCGGGTTTACAGCTACGTGGAAGCTTCCTCCTAAGTATTCCACACACTCCTCAAGCAGCCTCTTAAGTCTTTCCCTGTACTCGCTTCTTTTCTCAACTATCTTAAATATTTCTTCCTTCGCTCTTTCAAGTGCTTCCTGAAGTATGGCATCCCTCTCCTCGAGTATTATTCGCCTTGCGTTGAACATGGCGTTAGCTACCTCTTTTGAGACAAGGTCCTTTGCCTTTATCTGGACCTCCTCAAGCATCTTTATCGCTTCCTTTTCCGCCTTAAGCCTAGATTTTTCCCAATCATCTTCCTTTCTCTTCTCAAACTCGTCCCAGAGCTTCCTTCTTTCAAGCTCGGCCTCTTTTAGTATCTCCTCGCGAAGGAGTTTAACCCTCTCCTCCAAATTCATCACTCCTTGATGTTCAGGCCTAAAGCCTCCCTTATGGCCCTTTCAAGATAGTTGTGGGGTTTCTTCCTCCAGCCGCCCATCTCGGGGACCTCAAGCACTATGGGATAAAGCTCCTTGGCCCTTATCTCCTCTATCTCATTCCTTAAAAGCTCACCTATTCCTTCGCTTATTAATATGAGCTTATAGCTTCCAGCCGAAAGAGCCCTATTTAGCGCCTTTAGGGCCGACTCCCTATCCTCAGCCACCTCTCCCTTTACCCCTGCGAGCCTAAACCCTATGACGACCTCTTTGCTTCCTATTACGAAGACGCTTCCCATTATAGCGTTGCGATTATCATTATCGCTACCACCATGCCGTATATGGCTATTCCTTCGGCTAGAGCCACGACTATCAATGCCCTTCCTATTATCTCAGGTTTTTCTGCCATCGCTCCTATCATAGCGCTTCCAGTGGAAGCTACCGCGAAGCCCGCCCCTAAGGTCGCTGCGCCTACAGCTATTGCAGCTCCTATGTAGCCTGCAGCAGCATCCATGCCTCGAGATGATGACGTTAGCTTAGGCCTTTCTTCCGCCTGGTCCGCAGACGCTCCTGGCGGTGGGATCAGGAACAAAAGAAGCAAGGAAGCTAGGATAGCCATCGATGAGAGTAATATCACCTTCTTGGCGAAGCTCTTATAATCCCTTCTTTTCTTTATAGTTAAGCCCGCATAAATGGTGAAGATGACCGCTAAGGTGGTTATAAGTAAGGGGATTATGATCATTGGAGCCTTTCCCTCCTTTCATTCTGTCTCCTTCGTCCTTGGGCTTAGAGGTTTAAAGGGCCTTCCCTCTCCCTTGTAGAACTTGGAGAAGAACTCGTATAGGTTTAACCTGAGCGCCTGAATTCCAACTATAAGCCCCTCAAGTAATATTATCACAACGTTACCCAAAATTACCATTGTTAAGCTTCCAAAGCTTCCCATGAAGGAGCCTTCAAGCATCTCACCCAGCGTGAAGAATGCCATGAAGAGAAGGGAGTGGTTTAAGGCGAAGGCTCCAAGCCTTATGAAGGAAACTATATTGCTGAAGCTCTCTATGAGCGAGATTAATGGGGAGAATATCCCCTCTATTGGGTTTTTGTCTCTTAGCCCTATGTATATCATCAATGCCGGAGGTATGGGAAGGAGTAAGGAAATGGCTCCTGCTTTTTTCCAGAGGAAAAAGATGGAGATTAGGGATAGGAAGAACAGGAAACCCGCGAGGCCATGCTTGCCAAAGATGAACTCCCTTCCGAGGCCATGAGCTCTGTAGTGGCTTAAAAGAGACATAGCATAACCCACTATAAGAAAGAGGACTCCCATGGCTATGGAGCTCCATATCGCTGTGTGGATATCATGCATCGGGGAGAAGATTATAGGCTTTAGGATATCGCCGAAGCCAAAGATATGACCGTAAAGGAAGCCAAACAGGATGGACGAGAGGGAGCACCACTTAATGAGCGAGAAGATCCCCTTAAGGGATGGGATCTTCAGCTCTCCTAATCTGCTTAGAAGGTAGAGCACCGCTCCTTGTCCTATATCTCCAAACATGAAGCCGAAAAACAAGGGATAGCTTACGGCTATCAAGGGGGTTGGATCTATATCATCGTGGTTCGGTATCCCATAGAGCTTAACGAGAGCCTCGAAGGGCTTGAGGATCGGGTTATTGGTCATTAGGGTTGGGGGGATCAGCTCCTTGGGGGCGTGCTTAGCCTCGATCCACTCGTACAGGGCTTTGCCTTCGCAGGCCTCGTCTATCGCTTGCTCCACTATCTTTCTTTTGCTTTCAGGAACCCAACCTGATAGAGCTATAAAGTAGTTGGTCCTTCCACAAAACTTTCTGACTCTTATCGAGAGGTCCCTCCACATCACCCTCTGCCAGAGCTCCTTTAAGAAAGCCTCTCTTTCGAAGAAGAACCTCTTAACCCTTATCTTCAAGTTTTCAAGTGCCAAATCTAACCTTTTTATCTCGAGCTCTATCAGCTTCGCGGCATTTTCCGGTTCGCCACGATATCTTGTGGGAAGCTCAAGCCTCTCGAAGAATACGCTCTTTAGTATCTCCTCTATCTTGTCTTTGTCTTTCTTTAGCCCGAAGATGAAGAGGTGTTCCTCTCTGACGGGGACTATAACATGGGGAACGTTTTCCAAGCTTCTTATCAGTCGAGGCATCTGCGCTTGTGGGACCACTCCGAAGGAGTAATAAAGGTACTTCAAGCTTCTTAAATCCTCTATCCTTATATCTATTCCCAGCAGGTTTTGAACCTTAGAGAGGTAAGTTTTTATTCTTTCCCTGCTTCTTAGCAAGACATCTCTTGTTGTTCCAAAGCGCTCCGCTTCTTTCTCTATCTCAGTTAACTTCTTGAGTTCTTCGGGAGAGAGAATATCGCCCTCTACGCTTTGTGGGGTCTCTTTGATGGGAGGGGGTTGGGCATCGAGGTTTTCGAAGATCCTTAGAAGCCTGCTCTTTATGCTGGCTACTTCCTCTTCTTCCTTCTCGTTAACCGTCATACTCAGAAGATAGCCCTTCTTATAAAGGGGAGTCTTTCGAATATCGCAAAGTTCTATTGCTTCAATAGAGGATAGCCTTGCAAGGAGCTTTCTTGCGTAATTTTTATGGGTTATGCAGTTTAGAAGATACATCTTCGCCACTGGCATGGAAATATTATAGCATAAAAATTTTTCGTTAAGAAGTATTGCATTTTAACCGGTATATGATATAATTCTTAGCTAAAGAGCCATGAATATAGTGGTAAGCAAAGTAGGGGCCTGCTGGTATTATTACTTCTTCTTTGAATAGGGGTATTTACCTACGGGGGCTTAAGGGGCCTCCAGGTAAATACCCCTATTCGGTATTTGCCTGGAGGCCCCTTTTTTTATTACCTCTAAGGAGGTGTTGAGAGCTTGGGGTTGAAGCTAGTCTCAAGGGATAGGCAGAGAGAGGATAGCGTGGTATGGGTAGGGGATCTTCCCATAGGAGGAAGCTACTTCAATATCATAGCTGGGCCGTGCTCGGTTGAATCAGCAGAGCAGATAGACGAGATAGCGAGCTTTTTGTCAAGCCTTGGTGTGAGGCTCTTAAGAGGAGGAGCATTTAAGCCCAGAACATCTCCTTACTCCTTTCAAGGTTTGGAGGAGCGTGGCTTGAAGCTTCTTAGAGAAGCTGCCAATAGGTATGGCATGAAGGTCGTTACCGAGGTAATGGATACGACTATGGTTGACCTTATTTATGAGTATGCCGATGTGCTTCAGGTGGGTACGAGGAACATGTATAACTATACCCTTTTGAAAGCACTGGGCAAGGTCGATAAACCAGTTTTGCTTAAAAGGGGCTTTATGGCGACAATAGAGGAATGGTTGCTTGCAGCCGAGTATATAGCCTGCCACGGTAATGAGCGGATAATACTATGCGAAAGGGGTATAAGGACCTTTGAGAGGTACACGCGAAACACGCTGGATATATCCGCTGTTCCCATAGTTAGGAGCATCTCTCACCTTCCCATATGTGTTGACCTAAGTCATGCTACGGGAAGAAGGGATATAATAGCCCCGCTTTCTAAGGCTGTTTTAGCCGCTGGTGCTCATGCCTTGATGGTTGAGGTCCATCCGAGGCCTGAGGATGCTCTATCCGATGGTTATCAGAGCCTGAACTTCGAAGAGTTTAAGGAGGTTTTGTCCTCGATAGTAAGGCTTTGTGAGATGGAAGGAATAAATTTAGTTCTGGGGGGAAGAAGATGGAGCTTCGAAGAGCTCAAAGAGTTAAGGGCGTAGTCGTCGTGCCACCTGATAAGTCGATAAGTCATAGGGCTTTGTTTTTCTCATCCATAGCTTCGGCTCCTTCGGAGATAAGAAATGTACTTGATGCCGATGACGTTAAAAGGACACTAAATCTGCTTAAGCTATGCGGGACCGAGTTCGAAGGAGACCTTAAGAAGTTGGTTGTTAAGCCTCGCCCCTTTAGGGAGCCCTCAAAGCCTATATATTGCGGTAACTCTGGAACAACGGCGAGAATCGGCATGGGCCTTTTGGCTTCAAGGGATGGTTGCTTCACCCTTTACGGAGATAAGAGTTTAAGCAGAAGGCCGATGCTCAGGGTGGTCAAGCCGTTAAGGGAGATGGGGGCCACGGTTTTGGGGCGTGAAGGAGGGGCGCTTCTTCCCATAGCCATAAGGGGTGGGGATCTTAAAGGTATAGAGTATGAGTCACCAGTTGCAAGCGCTCAAGTTAAAAGTGCCTTTATATTGGCTTCGCTTTTCGCCTCTGGTAAGAGCGTTTATAGGGAGCCTTGGAAAAGCAGGGATCACACCGAGAGGATGCTTAAGGCTATGGGGGCTCGCTTGACGGAGAAAAACGGGAGCATTGAGATAGAGCCTACTGACGAGCTTTTCCCATTGAAGCTTGAGGTTCCCGGGGACTTTTCCTCTGCTGCCTTCTTTATCACGCTGGGCGTTATCCATGGTAAGGGGGACATAGTTATAGAGAATGTTAACCTTAATCCTACGAGAACAGGACTATTAAGGGTTCTTGAGAGGATGGGTGCGAATGTGGAGGTCAATCTTAAGGGTGAGGAGCTTGAGCCTATAGGATCGATAAGGGTCTCTTCTTCCAAACTCGTCGGTACGGTTGTTTCTCCGGAGGAGGCTCCGCAGATGATAGATGAGATACCTCTTGTGGCTCTGCTTGGTGCCTTCGCTGAAGGCGAGACGGTCGTTAGGGGTGCGGGAGAGCTTAGGGTGAAGGAGAGTGACAGGATAGCCTCCTTGGTCTTGGAGCTTAGGAAAATGGGCGTGGATATAGAGGAACTTGAGGATGGCTTCTTGGTGCGTGGTGGGAAGGGTCTTCACTCCGCTAAGGACCTTAACTCCCATGGGGATCATAGGATAGCCATGCTTTTAAGCATCGCCTCTTTGTGTGTCGAGGATGAAGGAGCTTCGAGGATAAAAGGTGCAAATTGGGTTAAGATATCCTTCCCGAGCTTCTTCGATATATTAGGAGAGCTTGCGAGGTGAGTATATCATGCTTAGGATGATGACCGCTGGTGAGTCTCATGGAAACAAGATAGTTGGGGTTCTCGATGGCATGCCCTCGGGGTTGAAGCTGGATATGAGCTGCTTAAGGTGGTTCATGGAAAGGAGGCGGGGAGGATATGGCAGGGGGAAGAGGATGGAGATAGAGATGGATGAGCCTAAGGTTGTTGGCGGGGTTCACGATGGCGTTACAACAGGGGCACCTATACTTGTTGAGCTTGAAAATAGAGGCGATAATCCTTCCTTTGGGGTTAGGAGCGTTCCCAGGCCGGGACATGCCGATTATGTGGGTTACCTTAAGTATGGCCTTGAGGACCTGAATATTCCCGCTGAAAGAGCCAGCGCGCGAGAGACGGCCATAAGGACCCTCCTTGGAGCTATATGCTATCTTGCCCTGAGAGAGCTTGATATAGAGGTTTTTGCCTTCACAAGGAGCATAGGTAAGGTTTCCCTTGAAAGGAAGTATCACGAAATAGAGGATCTCCTATCTAAGAGGGACAGCTCACCGGTTTACTGCCCCGATGAAAGGGTGAGTGAGCTCATGGTTGAGGAGATAGATCTGGCTAAAAGTAAGGGAGAAAGTCTTGGGGGAAGCTTTACAGTTGTTGCGAGGAACGTCCCCTTGGGTCTCGGTAGTTATGTCCAATGGGATAGAAGGCTTGACGCGGCTTTAGGCTTCTCCCTTCTTTCCATACCTTCGGTTAAGGCGGTTGAGATAGGAGAGGCCATTGATGGCTCCAAGATGTACGGCAGCGAGTTTCAGGATGGCTTTATCGTTAAGAATGGGGTAGTAAGGAGGGTTTCCAACAGGGCGGGAGGAATAGAGGGGGGAGTTTCCAACGGTGAGGACATAGTTATAACGGCCTATCTTAAGCCCATCCCCACCGCTCCAGCGATAGATAGGTCCGTAGATTTAAAGACGATGGAGGAGAGTCCATTAGCTTACATAAGGTCTGATACGGTTGTGGTCCCAGCTGCATCCGTCGTTGGGGAGGCTATGGTTTCCTTTACCTTGCTTAGCTTCCTTTTGGAGAAGTTTGGAGGGGATAGTATGTCTGAGCTTAAGAGGAGGGTTGAGGAATGGAGAGGAAGGCTATCACGATAATCGGTTTATCGGGGTCTGGGAAGAGCACGATAGGTGAGCTATTGGCTGAAGCGTTGGGTTGGCCTTTCACCGATACGGATAAGGAGATAGAAAGGGAAACGGGGATGTCTGTTCCCGAGATATTCGATAAGCTTGGTGAGAGGACCTTCAGGGAGATAGAGAGGAAGGTCGTCCTTCGCTCCATCGATAGGGGAGGGGTTATATCCTTAGGTGGAGGAGCCATCCTCGATCCCGAAAGCAGGGAGGCCATACTTAGTAAAAGTCTATCCTTCTATATAAGGGTGTCCATAGATGAGCTTGAAAGAAGGCTTCGCGTCTGTGCTCAGGATAGGCCCCTTCTAAGGGGTAACCTTAGGGAGAGGCTCATGAACCTTTATGAAGCGAGGAAGGAGCTTTATGAGATGGCTCATCATATTATAGATGGGGATGGCCTTTCTCCTAGGGAGATCTGCGCGCTTATGGCCATGAGACTTAACGGAGCTTTTGAAGAGATAGAACTTCACTCCTCTTTACACTCTGCCCAGATAGGTAAAGTTAAGTGGGAAGGCATTAGGGATTTTCCCCTTATAACAACTCGTAAGGTTCGCGATATATATGGTGTCCTAATCGAGAATGAGAGGGTGGAGGTCCTTCCTGATGGGGAGGAGGCCAAAGATATAAAGGTGGTTGAAAGGCTTTATAGAAGGCTCATAGATTGGGGAGTGGAAAGGAAAGATTGTATAGTCTCCTTCGGAGGGGGGGCTTTAAGCGATGCTGTTGGCTTTGTATCTGCTACCTTTAAGAGGGGTTGCGATTTCGTCTCCGTTCCCACGACCTTGCTTGCCCAAGTAGATGCTTCAATCGGTGGAAAGACCGCCATTAACCTTGGTGAGATAAAGAACGTCATAGGGGCCTTTAAGGTACCAAAGATCGTCCTAATTGACCCAGTTTTTACGCTTTCTCAAGAGCCCAGAGATTATAACGAAGGGTTGGTTGAAGCGATAAAGATAGCTCTTGTCGCTTCCCCACCCTTGTTTAGCTTTATAGAGGAGAAGCTGGATCAGATAAGGAGGAGAAACTTAAAGACCTTGATTGAGGTCATAAGGATGGCCATTGAGCTTAAGCTTTCCATAGCCAGTAAAGATCTCTTCGATAAGGGGATAAGGCATATCCTTAACTTTGGGCACACCCTCGGGCACGCAATTGAGTCCGCTTACGGCCTTAAGCATGGTGAGGCGGTTAGCCTTGGGATGGTCTTCGCTCTTAAGCTTGGGGAGAGGCTTGGCATCTCAAGAAAGGGGGTATCCGAGAGGGTGGTTAAGATGCTTGAATCCCTATCTATGCCTACGGAGTTAAGGAGCATAGACCTAGGTGAGATAGGGGTGAAGATGGCTCAGGATAAGAAAATCAGAGGAGGAAAGGTTAACTTCGTCCTAGTTAAGGATATAGGTGAGCCCATTATAGCTCCGATGGATCTATCTCAGCTTTCCTCCTATTTAGCTGAACTACCTCTAAGGAAGGAGCCCAGAGGTCTAATATCAGTAGCTTACCCAGAAGGCGAGGTCTTCCAAGAATGGCGTTAGTCGCTTCCCATGCTTGGAGCGATGCGATAGCGGTTACCAAGGGAGGGAATACCTGGAGAGTTCCCTCCTCCTTTACTTCTCCCAATATCTCCTTAAGGGAGGGGGTTTCAGGCGGTAGGATAGTCGTCACTTGGCCGTACATCTCCTTAACCCCTCCATGAACGAGGAATATCCCTCTTTCTCTTGCTAAGGCCTCAAGGCGGAAGCGAGTTCTCCAGTTATCGAGGCAGTCCACAACTCCAAGGATGTCCTCAGGAAGGGAGAATCTCTCATCGTTTATGTCTGTGAATATCCCTTGAAGCGAGGTTTCCGAGGTCAGGCGTGAGAGTCTTTCCATTGCTGCATCGACCTTTCTCTTTCCTATGTCTCCCTTAGAGTATAGTATCTGCCTGTTTAAATCTGGTTCGTCAACGAGGCCGTTATCAGCGATATATAGCTTTCCTATGCCGAGTCTGACGAGTAGCTCTGATACAGTTGAGCCTAGCCCTCCGAGCCCTGCGACAAATAGGGCCGAGCTTCTTAGTACCTTCATCTCTACTAGTTTCTCATGTCTAAGCCATAAGCTCATTCTCATCCACCACCCGCTGGTGGGAAGAGGGCTATCTCCCCTTCCTCGATTAAGGTTGAAACCCCATCAAGATAAACGGCATTCCTTCCGTTTATGAGTATCATGAAACCGCTTTTTATTCTATTATTCTCTAGGAGCTTCTCCTCAAGGTTAATCCCTATCTCTGAGGACACCCTTTTTAAGAGCTCCCTTAAGGTAATGGCTCCTTCTATCTCGAGCTCCAAGAATTCCCTTTTCGCAAGGGACCTTAGGTCCGCGAAAAACTTAACCTTCACCCTTTTCATGTTAATCACCCAATTGCTATTATATAATAGAAGTGAGAGGTGATGAAAGATGGAAAAGCTTAAAGGTAAGAGGATAGCCATTTTAGTTGAGGACCTCTTTGAGGACCTTGAGCTTTGGTATCCTGCTATAAGGATGAGGGAAGAAGGGGCGGAAGTTATCCTTGTGGGGCCCGAAAAGAAGGTTTATAAGGGGAAGTATGGTGTTCCCGCGGAGGCTGATATAACTAGCGCGCAGGCTAAACCGGAGGATTTTGACGCCGTAATAATACCTGGTGGTTATTCACCTGACAGGATGAGGAGAGACCCGAAGCTGGTTGATTTCGTTAGGGAAGTGGGTAGAAGGGGCAAGGTCGTAGCTGCCATATGCCATGGTCCCTGGATGCTCATATCCGCCGGTCTCATAAAGGGGAAAAAGGTCACATCCTTCTTCGCCATAAAGGATGATGTGGTCAACGCGGGAGCTGAGTTTGTTGATGCTGAAGTCGTGGTTGACGGAAACATAATAACCTCGAGGACACCTAAGGATTTACCTGCCTTCTGTAAGGCCATAATAGAGAGCCTTGCGTCAGACTCTGGTGGATCTCCTTACAAATAGGCGCTCATAGATCATAACTATAGATGTGGTAAGTAGGGTTAGGAGTATGGCTAAAGCGTCGGCTCTCCCAAGCTCTATCCCAACCTCGGATATGTGAGTGTAGATTAATAGGGGAACGATGTTTACCCCTGTCCCTGTCAGCGCGAAGGCAGTTCCGAAGGCTCCCATGCTCACGGCGAAAAGCAGGGAAGAGCCTGCTATTACCGAGGGAGCTATTGCGGGTAAGATAACCTTTCTGAAGGTGAGGGTGTAGGAGGCTCCCAAGCTCAAAGCTGCGTCAAGTAAGTTCCAATCGAAGCTAGCCCAAGCAGCGGTCATGGTCAGGATCATCCTAGGTATGAGGAAGTAAAGATAGGCTATCACCAATCCCTTCCACGTAAACAGGAAGGCGGAGAACTCCACGGGGTTTATGTTAAAGAGCTTCTTTAGGATTAAGGTTATAAATCCGCTGCTTCCTAAGATTACGATGAAAGAGAAACCCACAACGAGGCCGCTAAATACAAGGGGTATGGAGGTGAGGGAAAGCAGAAGGTCCTGGGCACGAGGGCCGCGCCTATATATCACGTAGGATAGGGGGATACCTATGAGGGTTCCTATAGCTGTCGTGGTTAGAGATAAAAGTAGGCTGGTTTTAAAGGAGCTTAAGTAAAGTCTCTTCGTGAAGATGGCGTAATAGTTTGCGAGAGATAGCCTGCCTTGGGAAAGCAGGCTATCTCTCAGCACGAAGATGAGCGGTACCAGCAGAAACAGCGTTATGATCATGATTAAGGGTATAAGAAAGAGATAGAGGTATCTTCTCTCCCCCATCTTTACTGGCCTAAGACCTCGCTTGCCCACATCTCGGCGGCTTCCTTCTGGACCTTTTGAGCCTTGACCCAATCGACATCTATAGCTCTCGCATATTCCTCTTTCGGTAGGAACTTCTCCTTGACATCCTCTGGGAGCTCTATGTCGGGTAGTATAGGCCTTACGAAGCCCTTAGCGAAGATGCGCTGTCCCATCTCAGACATGATGAAGTTAAGCCAGAGCCTTGCGGCGTTGGGGTGAGGGGCTCCCTTAACCAAGCTTATGGCGTAAGGAGCGGTTATAGTTCCCTCCTTAGGTATAACTATCTCCACATCATCGCCGAGACCAGCTATATATTTGGCCCTGTATCCGTTCCAATCGTAGGTTATCCAGACGGGTATCTCTCCCTTTATGAACTTGTCATACTCTGTGGTCTTTTCTATCATCCTAACGTTACCAACCTTTTGAAGCTTAGCAAGGTATTGGATGCCAGGCTTTAGATTATCTATGTTGCCTCCGTGGGCATAGGCCGTAGCTATTACGATCGCATAACCTATTCCGGTGGTCCTGGGGTCAAGGTAAACTACACACTTACTGTATTTGCTATCAAGCAGATCTGCCCAAGATCTTGGAACATCCTTAACCAGCTTCTTGTTCACCACGAACACCACTGTTCCCTTATGTATCGAGAACCAGTGTCCCTCGGGATCTTTTAGGACATCAGGTATCTTATCAAAGTTCACAGGTTTGAACCCTTCGGTTAAGCCCTTCTCCTTAGCCATAGCTCCGAAGGGCATGAAGTAGTAAGCGGTGTCAGCTTGTGGGTTATTTTTCTCCTTCTCGAGCCTAGCTACGGTAGCCCCACTTCCAAGGTCGTTGTATTCAAGCTCTAAACCGTATCTCTCCTTGAAGGCATCGAAGAGCCCTTGCCAATTCGCCCAGGTGGGACCAGTATCGTAGCTGAAGACCCGACCTTCCTTCTTCGCTGCCTCGTAAAGTTCCTTCTCTCCGGGATAAAGCTCTTCTTTGATTTCAACTGCAAAAGCCAAGCTTACTACTCCCACGACCAAAGCTACGCAAGCCGCTAGCGCTACCCACTTACCCATCTTTCTCCCTCCTCTTTAGGTTATCACTTTTGCCTTGCTTGTATCTATCTTGACCATGACCTCTTCTCCCTCCGCGAGGGAGAAGATCTTTTCCGAGCTTATGCTATCGGAGAGTATCACCTTCTCTTTAACCTTCACCGCTACACGCGTTATTGGACCCAAGAATATCTTCCCCGAAACCCTTCCCCTAAAGAGGTTTTCCTCTCCCTCCTCGGGAATCTCACCGAGCTTAAATAGTAAGACATCTTCTGGCCTGATGACCACGGTTACCTTGCTATTAGGCGTTAGGCCAACTGGCGTCTTAAGCTTAAGCTGGTATCCCTCCCATAATAGCGTTTCTCCGTTCCAAGTTACTGCTTCTAGGAAGTTGTTGACTCCTACGAAGTCGGCAACGAACTTGGTTGAGGGGTTTAGGTATATCTCGGCTGGCGCTCCGAGCTGCTCTATCCTACCTTTATTCATCACGGCTACCCTGTCGGATATGGATAGAGCTTCTTCCTGATCATGGGTCACGTAAATCGTTGTCACGCCGCTTTCCCTCTGGATCCTCTTTATTTCGAACCTAAGCATGTTTCTGACCTTTGCGTCTAAAGCTGAGAGAGGTTCATCTAAGAGCAGGACCTTGGGTTCGATGGCTAAGGCTCTTGCTAAAGCGACCCTCTGCTGTTGCCCTCCAGATAGCTCTGAGGGTAAGGAGGACGCCTTATCAGCTATGCCTATCATCTCGAGAAGCTGTTGAACCTTATCCCTTATCTTCCTTTCGCTTTCACCCCTCGCTCTAAGCCCGAAAGCCACGTTTTCAAAAACGCTAAGGTTGGGAAATAGGGCGTAGTTTTGAAAGACTATGCCTATCTTTCTTTCTTTTATGCTCATGCTAAGTGCGTTTTTCCCATCTATGTATATCTCTCCAGAATCGGGTTTCATGAAGCCTGCTATTAGCCTTAAGGTTGTGGTCTTACCGCATCCTGAAGGGCCAAGGAGGGTAAGTAGCTCCCCCTTTTCCACGGATAGGTTTAAGTTATCTAGCGCGACGACTTTTCCAAACCTCTTAGATACGTTTCTAAGCTCGATATACCCCATTTGTCTTTAAGCACCTCCGGCTCCTATATATGTTCTCTCCGGTGCGGTCTTAATTAGCTTGCTCATGTAGACTATACCAAGAAGGGAGAATATGCTCATCCATACAAGTAGACTGGTTGCGGCGCAGGCGAAGCCAGTGTTGACATAAAAAGCTTGATATAGAACCACGGGATAGGTCTGGCTCTTGGAGCTAGTCAATATAACGGCAAGCTGAAACTCTCCAACGGACATGGCGAAGGTCATTATTGAGCCGGCCACAACTCCCGGTGTAAGGTTTGGTATAAGTAGCCTTCTTATTATGTAAAGGACGTTTGCTCCTAACGAGTATGCGGCTTCCTCGATGCTCTTCCAGGAAAGCATTTCCAGGTTGGCTATTAGAGGCTTAAGCGTGAAAGGGAGGGTGTATATGCATTGGGCAAGTATCAGACCCTTAAGATAGCCTATGATCTTCAGTCCTGGAAGGTTGTAAGCGTCTATGAAGCCTAAGCCCAGTACTACGGGAGGGATAGCTATTGGGAGAAGGATGATGAAGCTATAAAGGCTCCTTAGAAGCTTGCTTTCCAAGACCACGATAGCGTAAGCTGCTGGTATGCTCACCGCTAAGTTTATGGCTATGACTGAGATGGCTACTATCATGCTCCTTAGGAGGGCTTCGTAATACATCCTCTGGGTGAAAAGCTCACCATACCAGCGGAGCGTGAACCCCTCTGGGAGAAGGGTTCCAAACCACTTCTGTCCAAAGGCCCCTATGGAGATTAGGACAATAGGCAGGAAGATGAAGGAAATATATAAGGTTAAGGAAGCGAAGTAAAGCCCCTTTTTCAACATGATTATCCCTTTAGCATTATAGCATAGAAGACCCTTTCCTTGTAAAGATCATGCTTCCTATTAGCGCGGTTAATGGTGCCGTTAGGATCATACCTATGCTTCCAACCAATATGTGAAGTATTTCAGCTGCAACGTATCTTAAGTTTATCATGTTTATGGTTGGGACGCCGAGGGCGTTTAAAGTTAAAAGAAGTCCTAAGTAGCTTCCAGAGTAAGCTAAAAGCAGGGTATTGGACATGGTTCCTATGACCGATTTACCCACGGATAGGCCAGATGACAAGAGCTCACCTAAGGAGACGGTAGGATGTATCTTCGCTATCTCATCCTGAGAAGATGCTATATCTATCGCCACATCTACTATCGCGCCGCTTGAGGCTATGAAGGTGCTGGCAAGGAAAAGAGATGTTAGATCGAGGTGAGAGAAGCCCGCGTAAAGTAGGCTCTCGGTGAAGGGCATTACGGAGCCGTGGAGCTTCATGCGCTTACCGAAGGATAGGGCAAGAAAACAAGTTGCTCCTATACCCGCTCCGCAGCCTAGAAGCGCGGTTACCCCCCTGCGTGATACCCCTCCAGCTGAAAGACTAGCGGAGGATGCTACAAGAAAGGTCGTCAGTAGAGCTAAAGGTATAGGGTTATATCCAGCTAAAAGTGTTGGCAATAGGACCTTCCATATAAGTAGGACGACGAAGATGAAGGATACGAGGGCTTTAAGGCCCGTCCAGCCCGCAAAGATGAGCATAACGCTGCAGAAGATGACGAAAAGGGCGAGCTCATAGGGCATCCTGTAATGGTCCACGGCGTTGACGTGGATTATCTTAGGACCAGCGTGGTTTATCACAACGAGCGCTTCATCACCGGGCTCAAAGACCTTGTCTATCTCCATGATCCCCTTGAAGTGGTTTGTCGCCTCAATTAGCGTTCCCTTGAAGGGCCCATCCTTTATCCTTACCTTAAGCCTTTGACTACCTATCTTTACCAAGCCTACCTGTTGAAAGTTGGAGTTGTCTACCTCAAGCACCTCAGCCCTCGATCTTACGGTATCCTTTAGGCTTGGGTTGTCCCTCGTGGTAGGAAGCATTATTAGGATAGCCGAGATTATGAGGGTTGTAAGGACTAGCCCAATATCCTTTTTAGGGGTTTCTATCTTCCAAAGCTCAAGAAGATGTTTTCTTATCAAGGTTCTTGCCTCCTTAAGGTTAAACTGGAGCGTGCGCGAGGGTTTGGGACTCACGCGCGCTCCGTGAATCTCCTTCCTATACCTTAAGCAGCTAAGCGGTAAGCATAGCTTATCACGGATATTATGTTGCCCTTTGAGATATCTATGTTCAGTATATTGCAGAGCTTGTAGAAGAGATCGGTGTTATCGTAATACCCCTTAAAGACCTCTGATCCGACGCCTATGGCGTATACTGGCACTGGTAGGCCTGTGTGAGAGTAGCTCGTCCAACCTATCCCAGCCTTCTGATTGAGTATATGGGTTATCTTCACGGTTAAGGGCTCATATCTACCGTAGAGCTTGTAGGTGAGCTCATCCTTAGGCCTCTTATCCTTGGGCAGCATGCTCATTTCAAAGGCCTTCTTAAGCTCGGTTAACTCATCTTCGTTTAAAGATAGGTGCAGTTCTAAGGCCGCCTCTATGTCGCCGGTCTTGACTTTTTCCTCAAGGGCCTTGCGTCTTTCAGCGTCAAGCAGCTTAAGCCCGAAGAGCTCCTCTATCTTCGGTAGGAGGTCCTCCAGCTTAGCCTTGTCCCTTGGGGTTTCCTCGCGGTACTTACTCACTATCTTTGAGAACTCGTCGTAGGAGATTTTTTGCCTTTCAAGTATCTTGAAGTAGGTTTGGTACCTCGTGCCCGCGAACCCCATCGACATTCCTCCGCACTCGTGGTCGCCGGTTACTATTATCAGTGTCTCATTGGGGTGCTTTTCGTAGAACTTAAGCGCTACCTCTACTGCTTCATTGAAGTCCAACATGTCTTGAATTGCTGACGCAGCATCGTTCGCGTGGCAGGCCCAGTCAACCTTGCCCCCCTCTACCATTATGAAGAAACCCTGAGGTCCGTCGAGCATCTCTATAGCCTTCCTAGTGAACTCAGCCAATGATAGCCCTATATCCATGCCCTTTTTCCTGTTTATGGCGTAAGGCAAAGCAGCTTCCTTATCGAGCACTGGGTTTATCGCCACGACCTTTCCATCTGAGGGCTTTAGGGCCCTTATTTCCTCCGCTCTCTCGACTACTTTATACCCCTTCTCCTTAAGTATCTCCCTTACATCTTTCTGCTTGCCGTCCTTCCCCTTAGGCTCCCTAAACCCTCCGCCTCCGAAGAAGTCGAAGTTGCTTTCCGCCAGATCTAGGGCTATCTCATAGTAGTTGTTCCTGCTTGGATTGCGGGCGTAGAATCCGGCGGGTGTAGCATGATCGATGGATACGCTCGATATTATCCCTATCTTCATCCCCTTATCGCGCGCAAACTCGGCTATCGTCTTATACTTCACCTTCTTAGAGGGATCCATGTTTATAACACCGTCGTTGGTCTTGTGCCCCGCGGCCATGGCCGTTATCGCCGAGGCGGAGTCGGTTATGAAGCTATCGGCCGCGTGGGTGGTCATCATTCCTAGGGCGGGAAACTTGGTGAAGCAGAGGCTTTCGACGTGGGGATTTTTACTCTTCAGGGATCCTAGGTATATCTGGGTCGCCGTCACCTGAGGGACGCTTACACCGTCACCAATGAATAGGAAGACGTACTTTGGGGTGGATGCTGAGGCTAAAGCGGGCGATAGCGTTGATATGAGCGTGAGGATCATCGCTAGGAGCATTAAGGCTCTTAACCCCTTACTTTGGAGGCCTTTCCTTAATGAGCTCACTTCTCATCCCTCCTTGTATATCTGATTTCAGGTTTATTTTGGATTAAGATTGTTAATAAAAGATAAACTTTCCTTAAAGATCTATTTAAGAAAGGAGGGAGAGAAGCCTCGTTATCAAACCGGCTATGAGCATGCCGTAAAGAAAGGTTAATATCTTTATGGCCAGAGCTCTCCTTAAGCCGAGCTCTTTAAGGAGCATGATGAAGGCTATGACGCAGGGTATCTGAAAGGTTGTAGCTAAGCCGAAGGTGAATATCTGAAACTTGTTCATAACCGAGCTTAGGTCTACGGTTCCCATGGCGTTTACAAGCATGGCTGGGACTAAGTCCTTCTGAATGAATCCGTAGATAATCGGGATTATAGTTCTTTCCGGAAGGTTCAGCCAGGCTGTGGTTAAGAATCGTGAGGGCTTTACTATAAGCTCTACGAGCCCGAAATGTTCTAGGCCCCCATATATTAAACCACCGAGGGCAAGAAGCGGTATCGCTACATATACGAAGTCCTCAGCCTTAAGCCAGGCTTTTAGTAAGAGGTTTTTGAGCCTTGGAAGGCGATACTGGGGCAGTTCCTCTATGAGGGGAAGGGGCTCTCCTCTTACGATGTGTCCCAGCATCTTGGCCGTTATCAGGAACAGAACCAGCGCTATTAGATATATGCTCAGGGCATAGAAGGGGCCAGCGTAGTATCCCACAACTCCGAATATTATGGCGCTCCTCGAGGAGCAGGGGATTGTCATGTAAAGTATGCAGACCTTCAAGCGGTCGGTGAAGGTCGGTAAAATTCTTGTGGATCTTATGGCCGGTACGGCGCATCCTAATCCAAGCATGGCTGGTATTATGGCCTTTCCCGGTAGCCTTAGGTATCTCATGACGCTATTTAGGGCTATGATGAATCTTGAAAGGAGCCCGCTATCTTCCAGTAAGGCCAGTATGAAGTAGAATATCCCCACATAGGGAATGGCTATGCTTATGCCGGCTGAGACGCCTATGAGGGCATTTCTCACGAGTAGATCAAGCAAGGCTCCTTTACTCTTTAACCATGGCGTTATCGCCTCTATTAGAGCAGTGAAATATTGGCTTAAGTTCTCCTGAAGGAAGCCACCTATATAGGATAGGGAGAGGAATATCAGGGAGAAGACCGCTATCGTGAATAAAAAGCTCCCCATGGGGTTGTTTATGATGAAATTGTCGAGGAAGGATATCTTCTCCCTCGATAGGGACCTTATCCTCAGGACCTTACTGGCTATCTGGATAGCGTATCCTGATCTCGTTATGGTTATGTCGCTTTGGATGTCTGGGTGAAACTCCTCATAGCGATCCAGTATTTTCTTAAGCTCACCCTCATGAAATAGCTCCTCAAGCAAAGGGCTTCCCTCGAGGAACTTTATGGCAAGCCCTCTTTTCGAGAGCTTACCCTCATAGGGTAAGAGCTCTTCTAACGCCTTTATGGCCTCCTCTATATGGTCATCATATCTCAGCTTAAGGTTTGCTCTTTTAGCTTCTCGGATTCTACCGATTAGCTCATCTACCTTTTTTTTCACGGGGTTTATCTTGACTACCGGAATTCCCAAAAACTTTTCTAAGAGGTTTACATCTATGTCTACTCCCTTTCTTTTCGCTTCTTCGTAAAAGTTAAGCGCTATTATGAATGGGACCCCTAACTCTGCCAGCTGTATGCTGGTTATTAGGCTTCTTTCTATTGCGGTTGAGTCAACCACCTGGATGAGGAAGTCATAGTCTCCAGAAAGAACGAGTCTTTCCGTTACCTTTTCCTCCTCGCTCGATGGGGTAAGGCTGTATACCCCCGGCGTATCGATGAAGAGATAGCTTTCGTTTTCTATGTTCGCTCTGGCTTCAGTTATATCGACGGTTGTGCCAGGGTAGTTGGATATCTCTACCTTCGCTCCGGTTATGGCGTTAAGCAGGGACGATTTCCCCACGTTAGGTTGACCTACTAATAGGACTTTCTTCATGGCTGCTTTTGTCCCCTCACCCTTCTGCTTAAGCTCCTATCTATGGCGACCAATCTTCCTCCTAAATTGACGATGACCACGTCATCCCTCACCTTGATGACCTTGAACTTACTACCAGGCGTTAAGCCTATCCCTATCACTCGGGCCAACAGCTTTGGGTTTTCAATCTCTATGGAGGATATGATCCCCTCTCCATCGATCTCATCTATGGGTTTGGAGTCACGGCTTAGGCTTTTTGCCCTTTCCCTTTCCCCTTCGCTTAGGTGCTCCATAGAGTGAGCGATCTCATGCGGGAACAGAGCTTCCATCGCTTTATGATAGTCGTAGATGCTTTGAGCGATCGCTTCGCCTTCGGGTGTTAGGTAAAGGGTATCTCCTCTAAGTTCAGCTAACTTCCTTTTTCTGAGCTCCTTTAATCCCTCACTTAGGTCATCGGTTTCAAGCTTGGTATCCTCCTCTATCTCCTTTAACTTCAGGGGTCTTCCTTTTTCCTTATATAGCCTCAGTATGTCTTCTATTAAGATTTTTATCCAATCCATTTCAGACCGCTATGAGGGTCGAGGTGAGTTGTATCTCTGGCATCTTCCTTATCTTTCCCATTATAACATCATCTAACCCTTTAAGCGAATCCGTCTCAACCCTTATTAGGAGGTCATACTCTCCATAGACCATATAAGCTTCCTTAACCTCAGGCATATTTTTGAGCTTTTCTAGAGCATCCCTTTCCTTGCCTGCTGTGGCAAGGATTAAAACGAAGGCGGTTATCAAATCTTTACACCTCCTTATTTAGTCTTTAGAAAAAGCCCATTTAAGTAGAGGAGGGGTTATAAGCGTAGTTATCATGGTCATGCCTACTGTAGTTGTGAAGGTTGAGTCGTCGAATATCCTCTCTGCGAGCGCCATGTTGGCTATAATCAATCCTACCTCCATGCGGGGTATCATACCTATTCCCACCTTAAGGGCTTCCATTAATTTAAACCTGGTTAATAAAGCTCCTCCGCCGCAGCCCACCATCTTCGTCAATATCGCGACCAGGGAATACATTAGGGTGAATAAGCCGGTTTGAGATAGGGTTTCTAACTTCGTGTTTATGCCTATCGATACGAGGAAGACGGGTACGAAGAGGGCATATGCTATGGCGTTAACCTTATTCCCTATTCTATGGGCTTGAGGGGTCTTGTTCAATAGGAGTCCAGCTAAGTAGGCTCCGGTTATCGCAGCTATCCCGATCTCTTCCGCAAAGTAGGCAAGTATCAGCGTTATTGCTATGGCTACCGATGTGATCGTTTCAGGGAGCGCTATCTTCTCCGATAGGGCTATTATCCTCTTGACGAGGGAAGAGCCTATAAACCAGCTTAGCGTGAAGTAAAGCGCTATCTCTCCTCCCAATAGGGAGAGCTCCTTTAAGCTTATATGTCCGCTTCTCTTTATCGCTATTAAGATGGCTAATACTATTATCCCTAAGACGTCATCTATAACGGCTGCCGCCAAGATGGTTGTTCCCTCCTTCGTATGAAGCTTATTCATCTCTATGAGTATGCTTGTGGTTAAACCTACGCTTGTGGCCGTTAGGACTCCTCCCAGGAAGAGGGCAGTTATCTTTGGATATCCATAGAATAGGCCGAGGAAGTATCCTGAAAATAGAGGGACAATAACCCCGCTTAATGCCACTACAAATGAGGATTTTCCAATCCTTCTTAACTCCTCGGGATTGGTATCTAAACCCGCTAAAAAGAGAAGAAATATAACCCCCAAGTTGCTTAGAATTTCTATATCACTGGAGGAAGTAACTATATTGAGAAGAGGACCAATAGCTATCCCGCCGAGGATCTGGCCTAAGGCTTCCGGTAGCGCAAATCTCGTTGCCAGGTGACCGCAGATCTTTGCAGTAATTAAGATAATAGCTAAGTTAATAAGGTAAGTCATTTTGATCTTACCATGTTAGTCTGATGAACCTTATTATATCCTTGACCTCAAGTAGACCGCGAACTTTTCTCTCCTTATCTATGACCGGTAGATGATGCTTTCCTGTTTCCACTATAACCCTTATAGCTTGTCCAAGGTTATCGTTTACGTTTATCGTTATTGGGTTTTTAACCATGAAATCTTTTACCTTGCATCTTTTCGTCAGCCTTGAGCTCTTTAGCAGATCCAAGCCCACTATGGGGTATTTTGTTGGTGGGATGAAAAACCTTAAGAGATCCTTCATTGTCAAGATTCCGAGGAGCTTATCTTCTTCATCTACTATCACGCCGGCGGTTTCCTCTCCTGAGAAGCCGTGAATAAGGCTATCTATGGTGTCTTCAGGAGAGAGCTTAAGGAAATCGCGATCCATCACGAGCCTAACTGGAACGTTAAGCAGGCGCTTTTGGGTGTAGCTTAAAAGCTCCTCTCTTTTTCTTGAGAGGATTCTTTGGAGCTTTAGCGAATGCCTCCTTTTCAAGAGGGTCTCTATGTCGCTCATGACATTACCTCCCTACTAAAAAGTATAGCACTAGGCAATTGAAAATAACAAGAAACCTTCAGCTTAGGACATCCCATAGCATCTTAAGGGCGCTTAAAACTATCATGGTAAGCAAAGCCATCCTAATGAATCTATTCCCCTTGCTTATGGCGGTATGCGTTCCCAAGTAAGCTCCTATAACGTTTCCTAAGGATAGAATGAGCGCCGCCTTTATATCTATTATTCCGTGAGCCCAAAACAGTAGAACGCTTATTACCGTGTAGGATAGGACTATGCCCATCTTTATAGCGTTGGTGGTTAAAAGGTCAAACCCTCCGATGGTAACCAAGGCGAATATCAGAAAGAACCCAACGCCTGCTTGCAAAAATCCCCCGTAAATGCCTATAAGGAAAAGGGATAGCCATCCCACCCATCTTGGAAGGTTCGTCTGTCTGGTTTTGCTTCCCAGATCTGGTTTAAGAGCCAGTAGTCCACCGATAGCGAATATCATGAGGGCTATCACTATCTGTAGAGTTCTTTTATCTATGCTTATCATTATGAATGAGCCTATAAGAGATCCAACCAGCGCTGGAACTAAGAATGGGATCATATCTCTCACTTTAAGAACGCCTTTTCTCTTGAACTCCACCACCGATGTCAAGCATTGAAACAAAACTGCGACCCTGTTTGTAGCGTTAGCTACATCCACGGGAAGTCCCGTTAAGTAGAGAGCGGGGATGGTGATGAAAGAGCCCCCTCCTGCAAGCACGTTTACGAAGCCCGCGAAAACCCCCGTTAGGAAAACCAAGGCAAAGCTTAAGAGAAGTTCCATTTGGAAAACCTTCCTCTTTAACTTATCATCTGTACTAGCTTTATCAAAGTCATGGCTAAAATGGTGATTACGAATACCCGCTTGAAAGTCACGGGCTTTATAAATCTAGCTGTTACCCTTGCGCCAAAGTATGAGGTGATCGTTACCGCTAAAACGAGTAAAGTTAACTTAATAGGCATGCTCGAAAAAAGAAGAGAGAAGTCTTTACTTCTTGGTATTAAAGCAGTGAATGAAGGTAAAGATACGGCTACCGCGTTAATTCCTGCGGCGAGCTTTACGCTATAACCGGACATAATAAGCGTCGGTAAAAGTAAGAATCCTGGTCCAACTCCCAAGAGCCCGGCTAAGATGGAGATCGGGATAGCAAACAGTATAGCTATGCTTAGATTCCCTCGACTAAGCTTTTCTTCCCTTTGGTCTCCACTTCCCTTCCACATCTTATAGGATAAGTATATGACCGCTAGTATGTAGATGGTCCATATGTATACGACGGGGGTTAAGTAAGCGAGGTAAGATCCTATAGGAGCGAATGCGGAGGTGATAATTACGAGGGCTAGGGCGTCTTTTTTGCTTAAATATCCCGATTTTAGAAAACCCAAAGCGGAAGATATAGCAGTGAAGCCATTTATAAGTAGACCAAGGATCTGTACCTCCCTAACTATGTCGGTGAAGAAGAAGGAAAGGTAAGGTATGGTTGCGAAGGCCGCTCCCAAACCCAACATCCCAGAAAGAAAGGATAAAAGCGAAACCCCTACGAGGAGCAACGCGAATGTAAGCAAAGAACTCACCCCTTTATCTTTAAATATCTTTAAAAATACCCCAATGTATTATAACATGTAATGGTAAGAAAAACGAACTCTTGATTAAGCTCTTACCTATTAAATGTGTTGTACGAGTTTGATGGTATGCTACTTTCCCCTTCGTGTATACTTAACGACCTTTTTCACTTTTGCATATATTGACGCATTCACTGAAAGGGGTTATAATAGAGCTGAAGCTTATGAAACATAGTTTTGCTATGTGAAACTAAAGGAGGCCTCTTCTTATGAAGGCTATTGTTCTTAGGAGTCCGGGAGAGATTGCGGTTGGGAACCTGGCTATGCCCTTTAGGTGCGGTGGTGAGGCTTTGGTGAAGGTTGTTTCCGTTGGCATATGTGGTTCCGATGTTTCTGCCTATAAGGGGACCTCGCGTTTGGGAGTTTTCCCCAGGATACTGGGGCATGAGGCGGTTGGCATCATCGAGGAGCTTCCCCAATTCGAGACCAATTTGAGGGTGGGAGACCTGGTTGTGATAGAACCCTATCGCTATTGTGGAAGGTGCTATCCCTGTTCTATAGGTAGGACTAACTGCTGTGAGAACATGAGCGTGATTGGCGTTCATCAGGATGGGGCCTTCGCGGAGTATATCGCTCACGATCTTCACCTCCTTCATAAGGTTCCAACTTCGGTGAGCTTTGAGAGGCTTGTTATGGTTGAGCCTCTAACCATCTCCATGCAGGCGGTTAAGAGGGTTGGCATTAAAGAGGGGGAGCATGTTGTCATAACTGGGGCTGGAACAATAGGGATTTTAGCTGCTTTATACGCTAAACATTTAGGAGCCATACCTATATTGATCGATCCGGTCGACTCGAGGCTTGAGATGGCGAAGAGGGGCGGTATAGAGTACACGATAAACCCTGCGAAGGTCAACGCTCTTGAGGCTGTAAAAGAGATAACTAAAGGTAGGATGGCCGAAGTGGTTATAGAAGCCTCTGGTTCTGAGAGGGCTGTTAGGGACTCTATAGATTACGTTTCCTACGCCGGAAGGATCTCGCTGGTGGGCTACCCCTATAATGAGGTTCCGCTTCCCACTTATCTCATAACCAAGAAGGAGCTTGACGTTAAGGGTTCTAGAAACAGCGTGGGATTATTTAGTGAATCGATTAGGCTCGTGAGCGAGGGGTTAATAGATGTGGGGCTCCTAATCTCGGCTGTGGTTAAGTTCGATGAGCTTCCTAAGTATATAAAAGAGCTTGCCTTTAATCCGGCAAGTTATCTTAAGGTTGTAGCTCTCTTAGACTGAACTCTGTTGTTGAGGTGCCGTTGGCACGTGATAAATAAAAATCGAAGGGAGGTATTTTCATGAAGAAGCTTTTAGTGGCTTTGCTTGTCCTTTGTCTTGTAGCTTCGCTCTCTGGGAGCTCGGCCCTATCAGCTGAGACCAAGCCCCTAACCATCATGATAGGCTACGAGAATCACCCGGGTGAGCCTGTGGACCTTGGTTGCAATCATTGGAAGAAGCTCGTTGAGGAAAGAAGTAATGGCACGATTAAGGTTCAGCTTTACCCATCGAGTCAGCTGGGTTCCAAGAATGAGCTCATCGATCAGATGTTGGCTGGTATCCCTGTAATCACCTTGGCTGATGGGGCTTTTTATGCGGATCGTGGCGTTCCCGATTTCGGTATAGTCTTTGGTCCCTATCTTTTCGATAGCTGGGATGACTGCTGGAAGCTAACTAAAAGCGACTGGTGGAAGGAGCAGTGCAAAAAGCTTGAGGAGAAGGGGTTGAAGATATTAACCGCTAACTGGGTATATGGGGATAGGCACCTTCTCGTTAAGAAGCCGGTTAGGAAGCTTGCGGACCTCAAGGGTATGAAGGTTCGCGTTCCCAATAACACGATTCAGATAAAGGGGTTTGAGGTCTTAGGAGCTGTTCCCACGCCCATGCCGTTGGGTGAGGTTTACACCGCCTTACAGCAAGGTGTTGTTGATGGCTTGGAGAACCCCATACCCGTTCTCTATAAGGGTAAGTTTGCTGAAGTCGCTAAGTATCTGGTTTTAACCGGTCACGTTAAGAACTTCACCACCTGGATTTGCGGGACGAAAGTTTTTAACTCCCTTACGCCTGAGCAGCAGAAGATATTGATGGAAGCTGGAGACGCGGCTGGAGCTTACAATAACTCCGTATATGCGGATCTTGAGAAGGACTGCTTGGAGAAGATGAGGGCTAGTGGTGTTGAGGTTATAGAGGTGGATTTAAGCGAGTTTAAGGAGGCAGCGAAGAAGTTTTACGAACTTCCTGAGTTCACCTCCAAGTGGTCTCCCAATCTCTATCAGACCGTGAAGAACGCTATGAAGTAGTCCTTTGGACATGGGGTGGGCAGGAAGGAAAGCTTCCTGCCCCTATATCTTTAGGAAAGGAGTTAAGATCTTGATTAGGTGGGTCTTTAAGCTTTTGGGAAACTTAGAGTTATTTATATCAGGTTTATCCTTGATAATCTTGGTTGCAGTTACTGCCGTGGGGGTATTGATGAGGTATGTCTTAAATCGCCCCTTTTCTTGGCAAGAGGAGGTCCAGCTCTGGTGCTATGTCTGGCTAAGCTTCTTTGGAGGGAGCCTAGCTTTCAAACATGGAGGGCATGTAGCTATAGAGGTCTTAGTAGAGATCTTTCCCAAACCCTTGCAAAGGGTGATTGGTGTCTTCGTTTATCTTGTGGTCTCCCTTCTTTTAATTTACCTAATCTTGAACGGATTTAGATTCGTTATGCTTCAGTGGGAGATAGGGAGGACCACCAACGTCTTGCACGTTCCCTATTACATAGTCTGCATAGCTCTTCCCTTGGGCTGCCTGTCGATGCTCATAAGCTGGACCTTGTATAACTTAAAGGGTGGTGATTCTTAGCCTATGCATACGGACCTCGCTCTACTGGCAGCGGTTGTGACTTTCGCGCTCATGTTCCTTAGGGTTCCTGTTTTTGCGTCTATACTGGGTGGGTCTGCCTTGTATTTCGCTTTAAACCCTGCCATTCCACCTTATATAGTGGCTCAGAGGGTTATCTCAGGCGTGGAGAGCATCCCCCTTCTTGCCATCGCTTTCTTCATCTTCGCTGGGATCATCTTCAACTACTCCGGAGTTACAAGGCGCATAATGGACTTCTGTGAGGTCATGGTTGGAAGGATGCCGGGAGGCTTAGCTCAGGTTTCGATACTTCTTTCAACTGTTATGGGGGGACTTTGTGGGTCGAATCTCGCCGATGCGGCTATGGAGGCTAAGATGCTCGTACCGGAGATGGAAAGGAGGGGTATACCTAAGGCCTTCGGGACCGTCATAGTTGCCACATCTGCCATAATCACCCCCCTAATTCCTCCCGGTATAGCCATGATCATATACGGTTCCGTTACAAACACATCTATAGGTAAGCTCTTCATAGCTGGGATAGGACCGGGATTACTGCTCTGCTTCTTGATGATGATAATGGTGTGGTTTATATCTAAGAGAAGGGGGTATATGCCTCTTTATGATAGAAAGAGGACGCCTCAGGAGTTCCTAAGGGCCTTTAAGAAAGCCTTTTGGGCCCTTATTCTGCCGGTGGTTATAATAGGGGGGATTCGCATAGGGGTGTTCACTCCCACGGAAGCGGGTGCCATAGCCATAGTTTACGCCCTCTTTCTCGCACTGATGTATAGAGAGATGGGGCTAAACCAGTTCTTTCAGTCAATTAGGGAGACCGTAGTGACAACCTCTTCTATAATGCTCATAATTGCATCCGCTTCTACCTTCGCTTGGATCTTAACGAGGGAAAGGGTGCCTCAGGAGATAGCCAGTTGGATCTTGACGAATATCCCAAGCAAATATCTCTTTCTTTTGGCAGTGAATATTTTTCTTCTGATAGTCGGTATGATAATGGAAGGTAACGCTGCGATAGTTATACTCGCTCCCCTTTTGGCCCCTGTTGCGGCTAAGTATGGTATAGACGACATTCACTTTGGCATGATATTCATATTCAACTTAGCCATAGGATGTTTAACTCCTCCCGTTGGGACGCTGATGTTCGTCTCCTGTGGGGTGACGAAGTGTAAGACCAAGGATTTTATAATAGAAGCTATCCCCTTTTATGGGCTTCTGCTTTTTGAGCTTTTCTTAATTACCTTTTTTCCAGCCTTCACTACCGGTATCGTTAATCTATTATGGAGGTAGGATCTAATTGGAGAGAGAAAAGGTAGTTCAGTCTATAGAGAGGGCCTTAAATATATTAGAGGAGTTGGCCAAGGAAAGGGATGGGATGGGGGTTACAGAGCTCTCTCGAAGGGTCGGTCTTCATAAGAGCACGGTTCACAGGATATTAAGCGTCTTGCTGAAGTACAAGTATGTAGATAAGGATCCCGATACTAAGAGATATCGCTTGGGGATGAAGCCCCTTTATTTGGGCGGAATCATACTGGATAGGCTGGACTTAAGGAGAGAGGCCCACGATCTGTTGAAGAAGCTTGCTAATGAGGTCAATGAAACGGTTCACCTTGTGATTCCTGATAATGATATGGGACTTTATATAGATAAGATAGACAGCAATCAGACCTTCAGGATGCGATCCCAGATAGGTTGGTATGTTCCGCTTCACGCAACTGCGGTTGGTAAAGCCATATTGGCCTTCTCTCCTAGAAGCTACGTCGATAGGGTGATAAGAAAGGGGCTTAAAAGTTGTACCGAGAATACCATAACCAATCCTGAAGTGCTTTTAAGGCATCTTGAGGAGGTTAGACTGCGTGGATATGCCGTGGATGACGAGGAGAACGAGCCAGGCGTGAGGTGCGTTGCGGCTCCCATATTCGATTACAGAAATAAGGTTATAGCCGCTTTAAGCATCTCCGGTTCCGTGTTGACCATCACTCAGGAGAGGATACCTTACCTGGCTAAGAAAGTTATGGAGTACGCCTCGGTCATATCTAAGAGAATGGGGTGGAGGGGATTCTAAGAGACCTCTTTTAAAACAAGACAATGCTTTATAGTGTGCAACAAAGGGGTGTAGGGGTGGAGAAGGTAGACCGTCTCTTAAGAAGAGGTGGTCTCCGCATTGCGGAGGAAATGCCCTTCACCTTTAAGGGGGGTGGTTAAGGATGGATGTTTCTTCTTTGTTCAGCTTGAAGGATCGCATGGCGCTTGTGACCGGTGCTGGTAGCGGTATAGGACAGGCGATAGCCTTGGGCTTCGCTCAAGCTGGGGCTAAGGTCCTCGCTGTTGGGCATAGCAGTATAGAGGAGACTAAGGAAAAGGCGAATGCCAAGGGATTAGATATCGTTACTATCACCGCTGATCTAAGCAAGGAGGAGGGTGTTAGGTCGATTGTGGACTTCGCATTGAAGACCATGGGTAGAGTTGACGTATTGGCTTACGTCGCTGGAACTATACGTCGCACACCTGCGGAGAAACACTCCCTTGAGGATTGGGATGCGGTGATGGCTTTGAACTTAAGGAGTGCCTTCTTGATGAGCCAGCTTGTGGGGCAGGATATGCTATCTAGAGGCTATGGAAAGATTATTCACATCGCTTCAATGCTTACCTTCATGGGTGGTATGAACGTAGTTTCTTACGCCGCTTCTAAGTCTGGGATAGCTGGGCTTGTTAGGACTTTGGCTAATGAGTGGGGTGGAAGGGGTATTAACGTTAACGCCATAGCTCCTGGCTGGATAAAGACCAAGCTTACCTCTGCGCTTCAGGCTGATCCTAATCGCTATAACACGATTCTCTCGAGGATACCTGCTGGGAGATGGGGTGAACCTGAGGATCTCGTAGGGGCGGCCATATTCCTTGCATCGCGGGCTTCGGATTACGTCAATGGGCATATACTTGTGGTTGATGGTGGCTACTTAGCAAGGGGATAAACATCAATGAAGGCCTTAGTTTATGAAGCTCCCCATGACGTTAGGGTTGAAGATATCCCTTTGCCTCAGATTAAAAAGGGAGAGGCCTTGGTTAAAGTGGCCTACGCTGGTATATGTGGGAGCGACCTTATGATCTCTGCGGGTAAGCATCCTAGAGCTCGCCCTCCCTTGGTGCTGGGGCATGAGTTCTGTGGAGAGGTGGTAGACGTCTTCGATGAGGGGAATAAGGGTTGGATAGGTAAGAGGGTTGCGGTGGAGCCTCTGCTTACCTGTGGTAAGTGTAGGCCTTGCCTTGAGGGTAACTATCACGTCTGTGAGAAGCTCGGCTTTCTTGGGATAGATGCTCCTGGAGGGATGGCTGAGTACGTTGCTGTTCCCGTAGAGAGGCTTTATGATGTTGGTGACCTCTCTTTTGAGGATGCCGCTATAGTGGAGCCCTTGGCTGTTGCGGTTCACGCCGTAAGGCGCTCAGGGATCAAGGTCGGTGAGACGGCTATCGTTTTCGGTGGAGGTGCCATAGGTGGGCTTTTAGCGCAGGTTCTTGTCATAGCTGGTGCTTCTAAAGTTATAATATCTGAGGTCAGCTCCTATAGGAGGGGCTACCTTAAGAGGCTTCCCGTTGAGGTGGTTAGTCCTGAGGAGGAGCCCTTCAGAGAAAATATGGTTGATGTTACCTTTGAGGCCGCAGGTGTTCCCGATACGGTGGATCAGGCCTTGGCCTCAACCCGCGTTAGGGGGACGATGGTTCAGGTCGGCTTACCCAAGGCTCCCGTTCCTTCCAACCTGGTAAAACTTGCCTTCAAGGAGATCACATGGGTGGGTTGTCGCGTTTATAACCGCTGGGACTATCTCGCCTCCATAGAGCTTCTGCGCGAAGGCAAGATAAATAAAGATGCCTTAATAACCCACATTCTTCCCCTTGAGGATGGCCCTAAGGGGTTAAAAATGCTCACTGAAGGGGTAGGGATAAAGGTCTTACTTAAGCCCTAAAGGGGATGTTAGGGGTGGGCTTAAGCTCACCCCAAAAGCTTTTAAAACAGCCACTCGGGTATCCTTTGCCTAGCTAATAGGTCTAAAATGCTCTCCCTCTCTCTTATGATATCCCATCTTTTTCCGTTAACCAGGATCTCTGCGCATCTTGGGCGCCCGTTGTACTGGCTGCTCATCGCAAATCCATAGGCTCCCGTATCAAATATGGCTATCAGATCTCCTCTCTCTACTTTGGGTAATTTCCTATCTTGGGCTAGTATGTCTCCGCTCTCGCATATGGGACCCACAATGGTGTAAGTTTCCTCTTCGAATTTATCCATCTTATTAGCGACCGCGACCCTGTGATAGGAGCCGTATAGGGTTGGGCGAATCAGAAGGTTGAAACCCGCATCTACTGCTATGAACTTCTTGTAAGCGTTTTTCACTAGGTTCACGCGCGTGAGGAGTACGGTGGTGTTTCCAACTATGCTTCTTCCTGGCTCAAGGTAAAGCTTCGGCTTGCTTTTGAGGCCCGAAGTTATCTCATCGAAGATTGGTTTCACCCTGTTCGCTAACTCCTTGGGGGTTGGTGCTCCGCTACCGGTGTAGTCTATCCCAAGCCCTCCACCTATATTTATAAACTCCAGATCTATTCCCATTTTTTCAAGCCTCGCTGGCAGGTCATATATGCCGGTTAGCGCTGCCTCATAGACCGAGAGGTCAAGTATCTGGCTTCCCACGTGAAAGTGTATTCCTATGGGCTTCATCCTTAGCTTCAAAGCTTTCTCATAGGCTTCTTGGGCTCGCTCAATGGGGATACCGAACTTCGACTCCCTAAGCCCCGTCGCCACCTTGGGGTGAGTCTTGGGGTCAACGCCGGGATTTATCCTGAAGGCTATCTGAGGTGTTTTACCCTCCTCATTAGCTATCTCAAATAGATTATCAAGCTCCTCGATGCTATCGACGCTGAAAACTACCCCTGTTCTTAGCGCCATCCTTATCTCCTCTGGGCTCTTTGAGTTACCATTAAAGAGTATCTTGGATCTTTCGAAGCCCGCTAGCAGAGCTAAGTATAGCTCACCGTTGCTAAATATCTCCGCTCCAAATCCGTAGGATGAGACTATCTTCATTATGGCTAAGTTATCGTTTGCCTTAACGGAGTAAAATACAAGGGCATCGGGAAAGGCTTCCCTGTAAGATTTGAGGTTTTCATCAAGCTTCCTCTTGGAGGTTACATAAAGGGGGGTACCGAGCTCACGGGCGAGTTCTACCGCCGATACTTCCTCAATGTAAAGGGTTCCTTCCCTGCTTGAAAAGGCCATGCTATTTTCCCCCATTCTATAAGGTTTTGCTTTTTAAGCACAATATATCATTCTCATTGTTTAAAGTCAACGTGCTTCAGAACATCATTGACTTTTGTTCTTAGGTGATTTATAATTCATGAAGAATTTAACAGAGGTAAAGGCTGTGAAGGGGTGAAGTAGGCTTCGCCTTGCCGACAGAGAGGGGGCGCCACTGGGCTGAGAGCGCCTCTCGGAGTTGAGGGAAGCTGAAACGGGCCCTGGAGCCGAGGCTCGAAGAAAGGCTTCTTTAAAGCCAAGTAGAGCCTCCGGTTGGTCCCGTTAAAGGCCGAAAGGAGCGGATAGGGAAAGAGATCTTTCCCTATCAAAAAGGGTGGCACCGCGAGGCTTCATGATCATAAGCCCCGTCCCTTTGGTTTTAGGGACGGGGCTTAAAAACTTATTGTGGAGGTGGTAGATTTGAAGGTCGTTTTGGCCTATTCAGGCGGTCTTGACACATCGGTTGCGATAAGGTGGATTCAGGAGGAGTACAGAGCTGAGGTTATAGCTTTAACCGTTGACGTGGGGCAGGGTAGCGACTTCGATGCGATAAAGGATAGGGCCCTAAAGGCTGGTGCCTCTAAGGCTTATGTGGTTGATGCGAAGGAGGAGTTCGCTTGCGACTTCGTCCTTCCAACCCTTAAGGCTAACGGGCTTTACGAGGGTAAATATCCTCTTCTTTCCTCCCTTTCGAGGCCTCTTATAACCAAGCATCTCATAGAGGTCGCGGAGAGGGAAGGAGCGGAGGCGGTAGCCCATGGTTGCACAGGTAAGGGAAACGATCAGGTGAGGTTTGAGGTAAGCGCTATGTTCTTGAAACCTTCGGTCAAGGTTATAGCGCCGGTTAGGGAGTGGAGCTTCTCGTCTCGCGAGGAGGAGATCGAATACGCTGAGAAGCTTGGAATACCTGTTCCCGTTACCAAGAAGAAGCCTTATAGCATCGATGAGAACCTTTGGGGGAGGAGCATAGAGTGTGGGGTGCTTGAGGACCCATGGGTTGAGCCACCGGAGGATGCCTTCGAGATGACCGTATCCATCGATAAGGCTCCCGATGAGCCGGAGTATATCGAGATAACCTTCGAGAGAGGTGCACCGGTTGCCATAAATGGAAAAAGGTATGAGAAGCTACATGAGCTGATAATGGATTTGAACAAGATAGCGGGCCGTCATGGCGTCGGAAGGATAGATATGATCGAGGATAGGCTCGTGGGGATAAAGTCTCGCGAGGTCTATGAGACGCCTGCCGCCACGGTTCTGATAGAGGCTCATAAGGATCTTGAGATGCTAACCCTTCCTAGGGAGGTTATGGAGTTTAAACCCATAGTGGATAAGAGATACGCTGAGCTGGTTTACTACGGCCTCTGGTACTCTCCACTGAGGAAGGCCTTCGACGCCTTCATCGATAGCCTTCAGGAGAGGGTCTCTGGAACGGTTAGGGTTAAGCTCTGGAAGGGGAATGCGGTGGTTGTTGGTAGGAAGTCTGACTACGCCATGTATAGGTATGAGCTTGCGACCTATGATAAGGCTGACAGGTTTGACCACAAGGCAGCCAAGGGCTTCATCGAGCTCTGGGGGTTGCCCTTGAAGGTCTTTTCCATGGTGGAGAAGCATGCTAAGGGGAAGGTTTAGCGAGGAGGTCTCAAACCTCCTTTTAGACTACACCGTAGATCTGGAGATAGAGAAGAGGTTGGCCCTTTACGACGTGAGGACCAATATCGCTTATGTTAAGGCCCTCTTTAAGGCTGGCCTTCTCCAAAAGGATGAGCTTGACCTTATTCTCAAGGGACTTAAGGAGATAGAGGGGGAGCTCTTATCGGGGAGCTTCCCCTGGAGGAGAGAGCTTGAGGATGTCCACATGAACGTGGAAAAGAGGCTGGCCGAAAAAATCGGAGAAGTAGGTTATAAGATACATACGGGAAGGAGTAGAAATGAGCAGGTTTTAACGGATCTAAAGCTCCTTCTTAAGGATGAGCTTAAGCTCGTTTCCTGTGGTATGCTCTTTCTCCTTGAGGTTCTTTTGGATCTTTCGGAAAAGCATCTTGGGATCATCATGCCGGGGTTTACCCACTTTCAACCTGCTCAACCTATCCTCTTTTCACAGTGGTTGATGTCCTACTTCTGGGGCTTCGCTCGAGATGCGAAGAAGCTCGCTCTTTTATACGACGACGTTGATACTCTTCCCTTAGGATCTGGCGCTTTGGCTGGCACGGCTTTCCCCTTAGATAGGAATTTTCTCGCAAGGGAGCTTGGGTTTTCTCGCCTTTCGGAGAATAGCTTATATGAGGTGAGCTCTCGCGACTTCTTGCTTGACCTTTTATACATCTTTTCCTCGATGATGACGAGATTTAGCAGGCTCTCTGAGGAGCTAATATGCTTTTCAAATCCAGCCTTTTCCTTCATAGAGCTTTCCGATGCCTTCACTACGGGAAGCAGCATGATGCCCCAGAAGAAGAACCCAGATGTTGCGGAGCTCGCTCGCGGGAGAAGCGCGAGGGTGTTAGGTGCGCTAAGCTCGATGTTCGCCCTTCTTAAGGCTCTTCCTTCGGGATACAACAGGGACCTTCAGGAGGATAAGCCCATATTTTTCGAGGCTCTAAGACTAACCAAGCTGACACTTCAGGTCTTTCCAAGAATGCTCCTTGAGATGAAAGTTAACGAGGGAGGGATGCTTGAGCTTTTAAGTGAGTTCACCTTATCGACCGATTTGGCGGATTATCTCGTATTAAAAGGTCTTCCTTTTAGGAAGGCTCACGAGATAGTTGGGTCTATAGTTAAGTATGCCATTAAGGAGGGAAAGGATCTTTCGAGTATCTCCCTTGAGGAGTATAGGAGGTTTTGTGAGCTATTCGACGAGGAGCTCTATAAGTTCTTAGACTATAAGTTTAGCTTGAACAGAAGGAACCTCAAGGGGGGTACATCGGAGTCTAGCGTTAGGAATCAGATAGAGGACGGTAAAAAGCTTCTAGAAGAGCTAATTAAATTGAAGCCCTTCTCCGATATATACTTGGAGGGACCCTGCAGGGAAGGGTAGGTGATCTAAGGATGGACGGGCTTGAGGGTATTATAGCATCTAAGCTGGCTTTGGAGGAGACGAAGCTTAAGGTGAGCGTTGAAGCTAATCTGTTGAAGAAAAGCATGGAGATTCAAGAGGAGATCTTAAAGACGCTCCTTCAATCGATGGGTATTGGAAGGAGGATTGACGTCGTAGCCTAACCTTGGAGAGGAGGGGTCTTCCCGGGGGATGCCTTTACTCGAGGCATCCCCCTGTTTTATTTTTGTGATATACTTTTGTATCATGATAAGGTATAGAAACCTTAAGAGATACAGGGAGATAGCTCAGGTTTTGTTTAAATATGGTTTCGGTTATGTGGTCGAGAGGATAGGGTTATCCCGCATCTTTAGGGGGAAGAGGGAGTTTATAGCCTATCCTCGGCTTTCCGGGCCCGAGCGAGTGAGAAAGATGCTTGAGGAGCTTGGACCAACCTTTGTTAAGCTTGGTCAGGTCTTAAGCGTGAGGCCCGACCTCATACCCTTGGATTACACCCTTGAGCTGAGGAAGCTTCAAGATGCGGTTTCTCCTCTGCCCTTTGACCTGGTGAAGGCGGAGATGGAGAGGGAGCTTGGTAGACCGGTGGAGGAGCTATTCGATTACATAGATCCCACTCCCATAGCTTCAGCGTCCATAGCCCAGGTTCATAAGGGTAGGTTGAAGGAGAGCAAGACGCTAGTTGCCATAAAGGTTCAAAGGCCTGGTATAAGCAGGGTCATAGAGTCGGACCTTGATATAATGTATCATCTTGCTGGGCTGATTAAAAGGCATTTATCCGATGAACTGACCTTTGACCCTGAGGAGATCGTAGATGAGTTCGCTAAGGCCATAAGAAAAGAGCTGGATTTCGAAAATGAGCTTCGCAATATAAGAAGGTTCGCTCGCCTTTACTCATCTGACCCATATCTTGTGGTTCCCAGGGCCTATGAGGAGCTCTCCTCGGATAGGTTGCTTGTCATGGACTATATCGAGGGGGTTAAACCGGAAAGTAGGGAGGCGTTGATTGAGCGAGGCTTGGACCCTGATGAGGTCATAAGAAGGGGAGCCATCCTCATCTTTAAGCAGATATTCATAGTCGGGTTTTTCCACGCTGACCCTCATCCCGGCAATATACTGATACTTGATGATGGTAGAATAGCCTTTCTTGACTTCGGTCAGATGGGTAGAATTCATGAAGAACTCGTCGATAGACTCTTAGATCTCTTGAGCGCGTTCCTCAGGAAGGATACTGAGTCGATGATAGATACCTTGACGGAGATAGGTGTTATGAGGTTCGCTCCTCCAAACGGCCTTAAAACAGCTTTGAAGGACTTCATAGAGGATTATTATGATATCCCTTTGGGGGAGATAAAGCTTGGCAGGTTGATAGACGATTTAAACGATATATCCCTTAAGTATGGCCTGAGGCTTCCTAAGGAGCTCGTTTTGCTCTCCAAGGCCTTAACCACGCTTGAGGGGTTGGGAGCCAACATATCGCCGGGCTTCAACTTTCTTGATGCCGTTAGGGGAGAGGTCCTCGAGCTTTATAGCAGGAGATACTCCTCTAAGAGGCTTTCCTCTCTCTGGAAGCAGGGCTTAAGGGAGCTTGACAAGCTAGCCTTAAGGCTTCCCTACGCTCTAAGCTCCGCTTTGAAGATGCTTGAAAGCGGTAAGATAGTCCTTAAGCTTGAACCCTCAGGCAGGGATGAGATAGCGGAGGGCTTAAGGGCTCTTTCAAGGAGCATATTGTTGGGCTTCACCTTCTTGGGCTTAGTTTACATCCTCTCAAAGGTCCCCGGCGCTAATTTTAAAGATATAGGTATTCTTCTTCTCTTTTCCCTCGCAGGGTTTCTCCTGGGGTTAATAGTTAAAAGGTGAGTGTTCTTGCTCCTGACCTTGAAGGTGTTTTTGGAGATAACCGCTTAAGCTCTGTCAAGCTTCTGTGACAATTTTTGTCAGTGGCAAATGCGGTTGAGGTGCTTGCCTTTTAAGTAGGTTTGTTTTGAAATTTAAGCAAAGTCTCTAAGGAGGGGATGAGGATGTTTATGTTTAGCTGGTTAAGGGGAGGGGTTTGGAGAAAGCGGGCTTTAATCCTTTTGGTTACGCTCTTTTCCTTAAGCTTCGCCTTTATCTCCTATGGGGATGAGGTGTCTACGGCGGCCAGGATGCAGGAGGTGGTGAAGCGCTTCGTCAAAGAGACGGGGTACGAGGTTATAGGCGTTGGCTCTTGGATAAAGGGGTCTCGCTATCGTCTTGGGGTCTCTGATCATGACATGCGCCTTCTTTTGCCCAAGGATGTGAGCGCGCAAGACGCCCAGAAGATATGGATTAAGGCGCAGGATCGCTTGAGGGAGATGATAGAGAAGGAGTTCGGAAGTAACGCTAAGAAAGTGCTTGAACGTACTAACCTTTATCCTCCATCTCAGCTGGTTAGGGGCTTGGAAAGCGTAGAGGATGCGATGGATCTCTTCGCTAGGTGTAAGCGTGTGCCGAACTTGGGGGTTAGCGGTTCGGTTTCTCCTGATAAGCTTAGAAAGTTCGCGGAGGGGATATATGGTAGGGGGGCTGGGGCCTACATCCAGTCTTATGAGCGCGCTGCTGGCAAGCTTTTCTATCGTTATGGTGATAAGGTTTACGTGGGGCTTACGGATCTAGCGCACTGGAGTGAGGGGGTAGCCAAGTATAGCGTGTCTGGAGCTGCCAACACAGCCTCTCAATGGTTATCTCATCTGGATGAAATCCTTAAGGGGAATCGAGATGCTGCTTCACTTGTGAAGTACCTTGAGCGCCTTGAGAGGGATCTCGTTAAGGCGAGGGATATGGCGAGGTTCAAGACCGATTTTGCCTTAAGGGAGAGGATAAGGGATGTGATAGGTAGGCTTAATGCCAACCCTCGCGATCTCCACGCGGTGGAGGGTGCCATCAGGGATATCTCGAGGCGCGCTAGCTTAGAGGTGAGCATTTTGAAGCGTTATGAGAGCGCTGGTAGCTTTGGCAGGATGGTGCTTGGGGAGGCTATGGACTCCTTGGAAAGCGGCAGGGGTGGTCTCGGTAAGGTTCTAGAGGATGTGAAGGGCAGGTTTCCGGACTTACCTGCTGAGAAGATAGTTAATGGATTGCTTACTGTTTACCTCGCTTACTCTACGTCGAGGGCGGCTGGTGAGGGGAATATGGGCAGGGCCTTAAGCGACATCATGACCTCCTTTACTGGTCTTACAACCGGTGTGACGGTTCAGATAGCTCAGGCGATTTTGGATAGCGCTAGGGAGAACGGTTACAGTTTCGCTGCGGCTAGTCAGAGCGCCTTTGACCTGATCGAAGGGGTATTTACAGGTTTAGGGCGTGCTGGAGTTAGCGATAGGAGGTATACGCTAGATCAGCTAGTCAGCAACATCACCACGGAGGAGGGGCTTAAGGCCTTTGTGATGGCCAGGGCGAGAGAAGCGGCCAGTAGGGATTGGGGTCCTGCCGGTGCCTTGCACGATCTTAGCACGGCTGAGGCGATCTTTGATCGATGTTATCCTGTGATCTTGAGGGCTTGGCAGGCTAAGCGTGAGATGCTGGCGATGGAGGTGAACGATCTTCTGGATCTTTTGGAGAGCGAAACGCTTCTTTTGATCTACTCTCCCTATGAGGTAAACATGTCTGAGAAGGGCGAGCCTGTGGATGTGACCGTTACCCTCGTTCATACGGTTAAGGGCTTTAGCGAGATATTGAGGAAGGTGAAGGGGAACCTTAAGGTTTTAGTTGGACCTAAGGGTAAAGTCTTTGCGGATGCGAACTACTTTTGGTCAAAGGGTGGTAGGGAAGGCGGCGTATATCCATCGCAGATTTACTCCTTCAGCAAGCCCGGCGTTTACAGGGTTGAGGTGGAGCAGCTTATAGGGGTGAAGGCAAGTGGAGGTTACAATCTCTCGAGGGACATAAAGAGGAAGGCCTTTGTGGAGATCCCGGTGGTGAGCGGTAAGAAGGAAGTTCAGACTGACGTTCAGACAGGCGACTTCATGCTGGTTAAGGTAGAGAGTAAGGAGGCTTGGTTTTCCGGGGTTGAGGAAGGTTACCTCAGGGACGCTCGGGCCTCGGAAAATGGCCTATCTGCAATCAGAAAGTATTACAAGAATTGGGTTCCTATTGCGGCTTATTGGAATGCTCCACCGAAGGTGTTGAGGAAAGGGCAGAAGGTGGAGATAATCTTCACGAGGTTGGATAGGCCTAATAAAGACATCTACGCTGAGGGGATCGTCTCCGTGTATTATATAGACAAGGATGGACATGTACTGACGGTACGTGGCCCCTATGGCGTTGACAAAAACTCCAACACGGTGGTCTTGGAGGGGATCTTCGATATAACCGATTGGGATAGGATTAGGGCCAGGCGCAACTTTAGCATAGACGACGTGCATGAGATAGGTATAAAAGTGGTGGGTGCCCTGGTCGAGTTTTACATAGTTAGGCGTCCTTTCGGTGAAAAGGAAACCATCTATTGGTACAAGCGTAGGTAGTAAGGGCCTACATCGTGATATAATAGATTGTAAAAAGCGCAAAATGCGAATTTAAAATCATAATATTGATAACTATCTAAAGGGGAGGATGAGATGAGATGATCGAGGAGCTTCAGAGGCTCTTAGAGAGAGCCAAGGAGAGGGTCCCCTTCTATAAAGAGCGCTTGAAGGGGATCGAGCCCTCTAAGATTAAAACCCTCTCTGACCTCAAGTATATTCCCTTCACCACCAAGGAGGACCTTAGGGAGAGGTCTTTCGAGGAGTTCTTAGCCGTTCCCGAAGAGGAGATCATCAGGATTCACTCTACCTCTGGGACCACGGGTAAACCCGTCATAATGGCTTATACGAAGAAAGACGTTGAGGATTGGACGAAGATGATGGCTCGCTCTTTAGCTTTAGCGGGTGTCACCTCGAAAGATAGGATTCAGATAACCCCTGGGTATGGTCTTTGGACTGCGGGAATAGGGTTTCAGAGCGGAGCTGAGGCTCTGGGAGCCCTAGTCATCCCCATGGGGCCTGGGAACACCGAGAGGCAGATCGAATTCATGATAACCATGAAGACGACGGTTATAACAGGTACGGCTTCCTACGGGCTTTTCTTGGCTGAGGAGATATCAAGGAGGGGCTTGAGGGAAAAGATATTCTTAAGGAGAGGTATATTTGGTGCTGAGATATGGGGTGAAAAGAGGAGAAGGAAGATAGAGGAACTTTTAGGTATAGAAAGCTTTGATATATACGGGATGACGGAGATATATGGCCCAGGCATAGGTATAGACTGCCACGTTCATGAGGGTATACACTACTGGTCCGATTACCTGATCTTTGAGGTTATAGACCCCACAAGCGGAGAGGTTCTTCCGCCGGGAGAGGAAGGGGAGATAGTGATAACGACACTCAAGAAGGAGGCCATGCCACTTATAAGGTTTAGAACGAGGGATATAGGAAGCCTTTTGCCTGAGCCCTGTTCCTGTGGATCTCCGTTCCCGAGGATCTCGAGGATAAAGGGGAGGACGGATGACGTCATAACCTTTAAGGGGGTAAAGATACTGCCATCGCTATTTGAGGAAGTGATATCCATGGTCGAAGGGGTGGATAGCGAATACGAGGTTCACCTCTATACCGAAAGCGGGATGGATAGGATGCTCGTTAAAGTTGAGATGAAGGATGGAAGGGATCCCAAGCTGGTTGAGATGGAGCTCGAGGAGCTCTTCAAGAGAAAGGCGGGGGTGAAGGCGAACTTCGAGCTACTTCCCTCTGGTACCCTTCCAAGATACGAGAAGAAGGCTAAGAGGATAATAGATAACAGAGAGCAGTGAGTGCTGAGTTCAAGAAGAGCTTCACCATAAAGGGTATGACATGCGTTAACTGTGCGAGGCTGGTGGAGAGGGCCTTAAACCGCATCGATGGGGTTAAGTTCGCCGCTTGTAATTTAGCTACTTCCACTGCCTTCTTAGTGGCTGAGAGGGAAATCCCCTTTGAAGAGATCAGGAGAGCGGTAGAAAGTGTAGGTTATGAGGCCTCCGAGGAAATGCCCGAGGAGGTTGAAAGAAGACGCTATAGAGAAGCTAAGGGGAATCTCATTGCGGTATGGGTTTTTACCACTCCCCTGATGCTTCTGATGATGCATCACATGTTTCTCAAAGAGGTTATGGGCTTTAGCTTCATTGAGGCGGTTTTGGGTCTTCTCGTCCTATCTTTCCCTGGAAGGGGAACCTTGAGGAGTGCCCTTATAGCCTTAAGACATAGGCACTCTAACATGGATACCCTCATATCTATCGGTGCCCTATCAGCTTGGTTGACCTCGCTTTTAAATTGGTTGGATTTCCCCGTGGCATCCTTTGGTACCATAGGCTCCATGATAGTTGCCTTTCACTTGACGGGTAGGTTTATAGAGTCTCACCTCAGGGATAAAGCGGTTAGGGAGATAAGGGGGCTTTTGAAGCTCAGGTTAGAGGAAGCGAGGGTTTTGCTCAACGGTAGGGAGGTGATGGTTCCTCTTAGCGCGGTTAAGGAGGGCTTCCTTATAGAGGTTAAGCCGGGAGAGAGGATACCTGCTGACGGGGTTATCGTCGAAGGGGCCTCATCAATCGATGAGTCCTTTATAAGCGGTGAAGCTATACCCGTTTACAAGCGCGAGGGAGATGAGGTTATAGGTGGCTCCCTAAACCTTTCAAGCCCCTTGAGGGTAAAGGTCACGAAGGTTGGAGAGGGGAGCTTTCTCAACCAGATGATAAAGCTCGTTGAGGAAGCGCAAGGGGCGAAGATACCGATCCAAGCCTTGGCGGATAGAATTACCTCGTGGTTTGTTCCGAGCGTCTTTTCCTTGGCCCTGCTTAGCGCTATAATATGGTTCCTTAGCTTTGAAAGGCTCCTTCCTATTATAGCTTTCTTCAGCAGGTTCTTACCCTGGATAGATTTAAGCCTAAATCCTTTGGCTTTTTCTATCTTCGTCTTCGTGGCTACTTTAGTTATAGCCTGTCCCTGTGCCCTTGGGCTTGCCACTCCCATGGCCCTCGCGGTTGGGGTAGGTATATTGGCTAAGAGGGGTCTTTTGGTGAAGAACGCTGAGGCCATCCAGACGTCTAAGGATATAGGGGTTCTTTTGGTTGATAAGACGGGGACGATAACCCAAGGAACTCCTGTCGTAACTTATCACAACCTTAGCGAAGAGGTCCTTAAGATAGCGTCAAGCCTTGAGAGTTTTTCAAGTCACCCCTTGGCTCGGGCTGTAGCATCTTTATCCTCCGATAGCATTGCCTTTAAAGATGTTCGAGAGATCCCTGGGGAGGGGGTAATCGGCTACCTTAATGGGGACGAGTATTTCGTGGGTAAGGCCTTGGATTATTCTCCCTATGAGGGCCTGCTTAACGATGGTAAAACCGTCGTTGAAGTGCGAAGAAACGGAGAGGTCATAGGTTTCCTCGCCGTAGAGGATCCCCTTAGGGAGGATTCAAGGGATGCGATCCTAAAGCTTAAGGGGATGGGTATAAGGGTGGTGATGGTAACCGGTGATAACGAGAAAACTGCCCTTGCTGTTTCAAGGAAGGCGGGTATAGAGGAGATAAGATCTAACGTTAAACCATCGGAGAAGCTGGATTTAGTTAGGTCCTTTCAGGCGGAGGGTTATAAGGTAGCCATGGTGGGTGATGGCATGAACGATGCCGCTGCGCTTAAAGGTGCGGATGTGGGTATAGCCATGGGTTCTGGTATAGACTTGGCCATAGAGGGGGCGGACATCGTGATCCTTAAGGGAGGGGTATCAAAGGTTTTGGATGCGATGGAGCTTTCAAGGATGATCTTTAACGTTATAAGGGGAAACCTTTTCTGGGCCTTTTTCTATAACATCACAGCTATTCCTATGGCTATGCTGGGACTCCTTCATCCTTTGATCGCAGAGCTCGCCATGATTTTAAGCTCGATGACGGTGATTCTTAACTCCATGAGATTGAGGAGGTGAGCGTGGCTTGAGGTACATTCTTAGGGTTCCAAGCATATCCTGCGATCACTGTAGGATGAGGATATCTAAGGCGCTTGAGGATCTTGGGATAAAGGAGTACGAGATAAGCGTTGAGAAAAAGAGGATCGAGCTTAACGCAGGGGATATAGACGAGGTCTTAAGAAGGCTCGAGGATGTTGGCTACCCTGCGGTTCTTGAGGAGGTGAAAGAGGATGGCTAAGCTTAAGCTTTTCATGACGAGGGAGCTTTTCCCCGATATCTTAAAAAGGCTTGAGCCTTATTATGATATTGAGGTTTGGGATAAGTATGGGGATCCTCCTTACGAGGTCTTGCTTGAGAAGGTTAAGGATTTAGATGCTTTGGTCTCTTTGGTGAGCGATAGGATAGATTGCAGGCTCATTAGCGAGGCGAAGGGGCTTAAGATAATAGCTCAATATGCGGTAGGTTATAACAACATAGATATCGATTGCGCTACTAAGCGTGGGATTTACGTAACTAACACTCCGGGGGTCTTGACCGATGCCACGGCTGAGCTAACGTGGGCTCTGCTTCTAGCGGTCTCAAGAAATCTGATTTTGGCTGATCACTTCGTAAGGTTCGGCGAGTGGGAGAGAAAGGGCACGGCGTGGCATCCTCAGATGCTTTTGGGGTATCAGCTTTCCGGCAAGACCTTGGGGATCATCGGTTTCGGTAGAATCGGTAGAAGAGTTGCAGGTTATGGAAAGGCTTTCGGTATGAGGGTGATCTATAACGATAAGTTTAGAGATCAAGAGGCCGAGAGGGCGCTAGGGGTGGAGTATAGGTCCTTGGATGAGCTTCTTAGGGAGTCCGATTTCGTCACTATTCACGTTCCCTTAACTCAGGAGACCTATCACTTGATAGGGGAGCGTGAGCTCAAAATGATGAAGCCGACTGCTATCCTGGTTAACACCGCTCGCGGTGCCATAGTAGATACCTCGGTCTTGCTTAGAGCGCTTAAGGAGGGTTGGATAGCGGGAGCTGGTCTTGACGTCTTCGAGGAGGAACCTCTTAGAGGTAACCATGAGCTAACCGCTTTAAAGAACGTTGTCCTACTTCCCCACATAGGAAGCGCCACTTATGAGGCGAGAAGGGCTATGGCTGAGCTTGTGGTTGAAAATCTCCTTTCCTTCGCTAAGGGAGAGGTTCCGCCTACCTTGGTTAACAGGGAAGTTTTAAAGCTAAAGGGGGAGTGAAAGGTGAAGGTTCTTGTGACCTATAGGATGGCTAAGGGTCATATTTCAATTGACTTCCTATGAAACTTGGTTTAAAGTATAAATAAAGCTATTATAGGGGGGGTGTAGTATGAGGAGAGTGTGGTTGCTTTCATTGCTTTTGGTCATCGGTCTTTTGGGCTCTTCGCTGAGCTTTGCTGCTGAGCCTCAGTTTCTCACGATCGCTGGTGGGCCCGTTGGGGGGGAGTGGTATATACTCGCTGGGACCTTAGCTGACCTTCTTCAGAAGGAGCTTCCCAATACGAAGATAAACGTTGCTACTGGCGGGGCGATAGCGAACCTGACTAACGTCCAGAGGGGCAAGGCAGATATAGCTACCACTCAGGATCAGCTTCTTTACGCTGCAAGGAACAAGTTAGATGCCTTCGCTAAGCTTGAGCCTCATGAGGATGTGGTAGGGGTCGCTTATCTTGCCGAGATATATATGGCTGTTTTCTTGGTCAGGGATGACTATAAGCTTGAGTCGTTAAAGGAGATAGCCGAGAAGAAGCTCCCTATAAGGATAGTGACTGCTCCCAAGGGTTCCTCTCCGTCGATGGCTACGGAGCGACTGCTTGCGGAGTATGGCATTACGCCGGAGAGCTTGTCAGCCTCAGGCGGTAGGATAAGCTATGTGCCCTATGCCGAAGCCGCTTCCTTAATAGCGGATGGGCATGCTGATGCCTACTGCGGTCCTATAATGCCAGCGATAATAGAGCTTTCCGTTAAGAGGAAACTTAGAGTTATACCCGCTGATGAGAGCGTCATAAAGGCCTTGAGCGAGAAGTATAAGTATGGTATGGCGAAGATACCTGCTGGGGCTTACAGCTTCATTGCCAAGGATGTTCTAACCATAACGGAGACACCCATATTGATAGCTAACAGGAAGCTGGATGAGATGGTGGTCTATAAGCTCGTTAAGGTCATGGCTGAAAACCCTGACAGGATAAGGAGCGTGGGAGCCACTTACGCTAATTTCAAGCCCGAGGATATGCCAAGGATCGTTGGCGGCCCAATTCATCCTGGAGCTCTCAAGTATTACGCTGAGAGAGGATGGGTGAAGAAGTAGCCCGAGGTTATGAGAGAGGTTAATAGCGCTTTGGATCTAATAAGAAACCTTTCTATAGCTATAGCCTCCTTAGTCTTTGTCTTCTTTCACCTTTACACCGCTGCCTTTGGTATAGTTGCCGTTGAGCTTCAGAGGAGCTTTCACCTTGCTCTGGCTTCCTTTCTCGCCTTTTTAGTTTACTCCTCTAAAGGTAAGGGTAAGGCCCCAAGTCTCATGGACTTGGGGCTTGCCTTTTTGGCTTTATTGAGCTTCGGTTATATAGCTTTAAGCTCGGAGCGTATCGCTGTGAGGATACCGATGATAACTCCTTTAACCAAGGCCGATGCCCTCTTTGGGTTTATAGCCTTGATCCTTCTTATCGAGCTCGTTAGAAGGGTGGCTGGATTTACCTTGATGGGGGTTGTAGTGGTACTTCTTCTTTACGCGCGTTTCGGTAGATATATGCCTAAGGTTATCGCTCATCCTGGGCGTTCATTGATGGATATACTGGATTTTCAAATCTTTAGCCTTGAGGGCGTTTACTCCTCTCCCCTTGGAATATCAGCTACCTACATCGTTCTCTTCATAATACTTGGGGTTCTCCTTGAGCGATCAGGGACTGGGGATGTCTTCATCGATATGGCCAAGGCCTTAGCTGGGAAAAGCAGGGGTGGACCAGCTAAGATAAGCTGCATATCCTCGGCTTTCTTTGGTTCTATATCTGGCAGCGCTGCGGCTAACGTCTACGCTACGGGGACCTTCACGATTCCCATGATGAAGAAGGTAGGGTATGGAGCTGACTTCGCTGGCGCGGTTGAGGCCGTGGCCTCAACAGGTGGGCAGCTTATGCCGCCGGTCATGGGAGCGGCCGCCTTTCTGATGGCGGAGCTTTTAGGCATTCCCTATATTAAGATATGCAAATCTGCTCTTCTTCCTGCCCTTCTCTGGTATATAGCCCTTTACTTCGTCCTGGATTTTGAGGCTGGCAAGCTAGGCTTAGTTGGACTTAAGGGCGAGGAGATACCAAGGGTAAGCGATGTTCTTAAAAGAAGCTACCTCATCGCGCCCGTGGTGATTTTGATCGTCGCTTTGGTCCTAGGTTATAGCCCATCTAAGGCCACCTTTCTATCTATAGTTTCGGCCTTCCTTTTAGCTGTTATAGCTTTGGGTAGGAGGCTGACCCTTAGGGCCTTGCTTGATATGATCGTCGCTTCATCTGAGCGAACCATCCTAATAGCCATCACTTGCGCAGGTGCGGGTGTGGTTATAGGTGTTATAACCCAGACAGGTTTAGGGTTATCTTTAACGGGCATCTTCACGAAATTCGGCGGCGGTATGAGCATCTTGACCCTTATAATGGTGGCGATGGCAAGCATCCTCATGGGCATGGGGACTCCAACCACCGTTGCCTACGTCATAGTTGCAACTTTGGGCGTTCCTGCACTCCTTCAATTGGGGTTTGACCCCTTAAGCGCGCACATGTTCGTCTTCTACTTCGGCGTTCTTTCCATGATAACTCCTCCGGTAGCTATAGCGGCCTATGCGGCTGCTGAGATAGCTGGGGAAACACCTATGAGAACGGGAATTAGGGCCGTTGGCATCGGTTTCCCGATCTTCGTAATACCATTCTTATTCGTGTATAATAGTGAACTACTTTTTAAGGGAGAGGGGGTCTTTATAGCTTTAAAGTTCCTCTGTGCCTTAGTTTCGATGATTGCTTATGCTGCCTTTTACACGGGCTGGTTTAAGATAAAGCTAGGATTTTTGGTGAGAGGTTTCTTTCTCTTACTATTCTTTTTAGCTAACTTACCCAGCTTTTACTTTTCGATTCCTAGCGCTATTATAGTTATCTTAACGATGTTTCTCATGAAGAGAAAAGCGTAAGCTTCTTGAAAGGAGGGAGGTTAATGGAGTTAGTTAAGCCTGTTGGATCTTGGGTGGCTTTGGTGACGCCCTTCGACAAGAAGGGAGAAGTTGACTTCGATGGCTTTAAGAAGCTCGTTGACTTTCACGTGGCCAATGGAAGCGATGGGGTTATATTTATGGGTTCTACGGGAGAAGCCACATCTCTTTCTATGGAGGAGAGGAAGGCGATAATAAGGGAGATGGCTCCCTATTGTAAAGGCAAGATAAAAGCCTTCTTCGGCACAACTTGCTCAACCACGAAGGATACCGTTGAGCTCTCCCAATTAGCTGAAGAGTGCGGAGCCGATGGCATTCAGCTAGTCGTCCCACCCTATATCCTGCCTCCTCAGGAGGCGGTTTACGAGTTTATAGCTACCGTAGCTAAATCCATATCGATAGCGGTGACTATATATAATAACCCCTCGAGAGTGGTCACTAACGTAGACCCCTCTACCATAGCTCGCCTTAGAGATATACCTAATATAGTGGCTATAAAGGAGGCTTCACCCAGTTTAGCTCAACTTATTGGAGATGTTGAGGTGGCTCAGGGAAAGCTTAACGTTCTTTGCTGTGATTCTCCCAAGTTTGGTCTTATAATACCGCTTATGGCTATGGGAGGGCATGGAACTGCTAACGTTACGGGTAACGTCTTGCCTCGGGAGTTCGCCCTTTTATCTAAGCCTTGGGAGTCTTGGGAGGACGCCTTAAGGTGTAGGGATCTCTTCTTCAAGTACAAGCCTGTTATGGAAGCCGCTTACCTTCTGACCAACCCAGTAGGTATAAAGGCGATGATGAAGCTCCTTGGGATGCCGGCAGGAGATCCGAGACCGCCTTTACAGCCCCTTTCTGGAAGCCTTTTAGATAAGGTTAAGGATGTGATAGATAGGTTTAATCTCTGGGAAAAGTGTAGAATTTAAAGGTTAAGACTAAAAGTGGGATTCTTAAGGTAGATTTTAAGCTTGAGGGGGTATATAATGCTTGATGCCTTAAAGGAGGGTTGAGATTGGAGAACCTGATAATTAAAAAGGCCAAAGCTTTGGAGGAGTACGTTATAGAAAGAAGGAGAGATTTTCACTCTTTTCCCGAGGTTAAGTTTGAGGAGGTTAGGAGCTCCAAGGTTATCGAGGAGGAGCTTCTTAAGCTTGGCTTTAAGGTTTTTAAGACCGCTGGAACCGGCGTCGTGGGAGTTATGGAAGGTAAGGGTGAAGGAAGCGTGGCCCTTAGGGCGGATATGGATGCCTTGCCCATAGAGGAGGAGGGTGACCTTCCCTATCGCTCGAGGGTTCCAGGGAAGATGCATGCCTGTGGGCATGATGCTCATATGGCGATGCTACTTGGGGCTGCTCGCATAATCTCTGAGCTTAAAGATGCCTTTGAGGGTAAAGTTAAGCTCATCTTTCAGCCGGGGGAGGAAGGAGGAGGTGGCGCTAAGAGGATAGTTGAGGAGGGGCATCTGGATGATGTGGATGCCATATTAGGGATTCACGTATGGTTTGAGCTTCCCTCGGGGGTTATAGCTACCCGAAGGGGTGCTCTTATGGCCTCCTCAGATGGGTTTCTCATAAGGATTAGGGGGAAAGGGGGTCATGGGGCTACTCCCCATCTGACGAAGGACCCCACTGCTCCTGCGGCTGATATCTACAACGCCCTTCAGAAGATAGTTTCAAGATCCTTAAATCCTTTATCTCCCGTAGTCTTATCCGTTCCGGTAATCGAGGGGAGCGACGCCTATAACGTCATCCCTGATGAGGTTAGGATGATGGGGACGCTAAGGACCTTCGACACGAAGGTTAGGGATGAAGTTATGGAGAGGATGGAAAGGATAGTTAGACTTTATGCGAGCGCGTGGGAGTGTGAGGGTAGCCTTGAGCTCTCAAGGATCCCCTATCCCCCCGTTGTTAACTCCCCGGACCTTGCCGAGCTCGTCTTAAGGTTGGGAGGGATGCTAGGAGAGATTGAAGAGGCAGATATGACCATGGTCTCCGAAGACTTTGCCTTTTACCTTGAGAAGGTCAATGGAGTGTTTGCCTTCCTTGGGATAAGGAACGAGGAAAAGGGGATTATCTATCCCCACCACAGTCCGAAGTTTAACATCGACGAGAGCGTCTTATGGAAGGGGGTAGCGCTTTACGCCCTCTTTGCTTATAGCTACCTAAGAAGCGGGAGGTGATCCTTAATGTCAGTTGAGCTTGATAAGGGTATGGTTCGTGCCCTTGGTCTTAGGGAGGCAGTTACCATCACCGCTGGTACCGTTATAGGCGTTGGGCTCTTCACCGTGGGAAGCAATGCGGTTGGTTGGCTTGGTCCTACGATAATACTTGCCACATTGCTCGCCTTCATTTTGAGCCTTTACCCCTCCTTGCTTTACGCCGAGATGGGGGGAGCTTTACCCTTCGCAGGTGGTACCTATAACTACGCTGCCCTTGGCTTAGGGAAGGTTTGGGGTTTCCTTGCAGCATGGAACTTCGTAATATCTTTGATAGCTGTGGCTACGGGGGAGGCTTTGGCCTTCAGCAACTACTTTAAGTGGATGATGGAGGGGCTTGGTTTCCCAATAAATTTGGATGAGAGAGTTATTGCGGCTTTAGTTCTGGTGGTCTTCATCTACATCAACTGGAGGGGGATAGAGGGCGTCGGAAGATGGCAAAACGCCTTCATGTTTTTCTTCTGGGGTTGTGCTTTGGCGTGGTTCTTAGTAATGCTTAAGGATGTTAAGATCAGCAACTTTAAGCCTTTCGTCCCTCTTCCAGATACGGGTTGGAAGGAGTTCATTTTAGCTACATCCTTGGTCTGGTGGTGCTTCGCTGGTTATGAGACTGCTGTTGCTATGGGAAGCGAGATAAGGTATCCCCAGGTTAACATACCTCGAGCCATGTTCTTAAGCCCCTTCGTGGTCTTCTGCGTTAACGCCATATTCCAGTGGTTTTTGGTGGGGATAACTCCAGCTGACTCCCTATCCTCCTTGAGGGAGGCTGCTGCACCTTACGCTGAGGCGATGAAGCTCGCTGGTATAGCGGGCTTTCCTTTGGTACTTCTTTGCCTTGGCATAGCCTTCGGTGGTGATATGTCAACAATAAATCCGAGCATAGCTGCTCCGGCGAGGTACCTTTACAGAATGTCCGCTGATGGCGTCATGCCCGCTTGGTTCGCTCGCCTTCACCCGCGCTTCCGCACGCCTCACGTAGCTGTAGCTTTTCTCGGTGTCATAATGCTTCTTCTTATATCCACGGGCTCTATAATCTACGTTGCCACGATAAGCCTATTTGCTGATCTCTTTTACTACATAATAGGCTTCGCCGCTGCCATAGGTCTTCGCTATAGGAGACCAGATCTTGAGAGACCCTATAAGGCTCCCTGGCTCGTTGGAGGGTCTGTGATATGTATACTGGCCTACATAGTTATGATGACTCAGCTTCCCGCTGAGGGAGTATGGACGGGGATAATATGGTGCGCTGTAGGATTAGCAATATACTTGGTTTGGAGTTACTCTGGAAAGGCTAAGGATGCGGTTTCCCTTGATAAAGTGGTCATAAAGCTCCCTCCCATGCCTGACGAGAAGGAAAGATCAGCTCTCGATAGAGAGTTTAGGAGATGGAAGATAGGTGTGGGTATAACCTTTTTAGCTGTGATACTCCTTTACCTTGTACCGGTTTTCTTTGGTTAGAGATTTTAAAAGAAATCGGAAGAAAGGGTGAGTTTTTTGGGAGGTTTTCTAAATAAACTTTGACTTTTGCTTAATTAAGAGGATCTATTGGGTCTGGATTCTTAAAAAGCGTGAGGTATAATTTAGTGCTTGATGAGTGGGTGTCGGGTTAAGAGGATGGGTGATGCTACGAGGAGCTTGAATAAGGTGGGGGGCTTGCCCCGGGAGAAGGGCAAGCCCCCTATTTTTTTATGCCATAAAGGAGGGTGAGGGTGAATGGAGTGGAGGCATCGGCATCTTTTCGACCTGGATGATTGGACGCGGGAGGATATAGAGCGGGTTTTAGCTCTTACATCTGAGATTGAGGGCATACTTAACGATGGGGGGAAAGCCCTTCCATCTCTTAAAGGTAAAACGCTGGTCAACTTCTTCCTTGAGTCTTCTACTCGGACAAGGGTTTCCTTTGAAATCGCTGCTAAGCTCTTGGGTATGGGTGTGATAAACTGGGCTGCCGCTTCATCAAGCATGGCTGTTAAGGGGGAGAGCCTTAAGGATACCCTGTGGACCCTTGAGTCCATGGGCGTGGATGTTGTGGTTGTGAGGAGCTCTTGGGTTGGAGCGCCTCAGTATATGGCGCGGAAGCTAAGGAGGGCAAGGGTGATTAACGCGGGTGATGGGACGCACGCTCATCCTACTCAGGCCTTGCTAGATATATACACTGCTTGGAAGAGGTTCGGGAGCCTTGAGGGGAAGAGGGTTTTAATAGCGGGAGATATCCTTCAGAGCAGGGTTGCTCGGAGCGACATAATAGGCTTTAAGAAAATGGGGTCTGAGGTCATAATATCTGGGCCTGGGAACATGGTACCTCTCAATTATAAGGCTTTGGGTGTTCGTTATGAGCCCGACTTCGCTAAGGCGGTTAGAGAGTCTGACATAATCTACCTTTTAAGGGTTCAAAAGGAAAGATGGCAGGTTAACGCCATTCCTTCGGATTACGAGTATCACCTCAGCTTCGGTTGCAGTGAGGAAACCTTGAGGGAGGCCAGGGGTTGCGCGGTTGTCATGCATCCTGGTCCTATAAACCGCGGTGTGGAGATAGCTTCAGAGGTAGCAGATGGGGATAAAAGCCTCATCTTGGAGCAGGTCAGAAACGGCGTTTTGGTTAGGGCTGCTTTGCTTTACCTTTACTTGGGGGGTGATGCCTGATGATCCTGCTTAAGGGTGTGAGGGTCTTTGATGGTGAGCATCTTCGTGAGGGGCTCTTCGATATTCTCGTAGAAGGTAAGAAGATAGAGAGGATAGCTCCCAAGGGAAGCCTCTCCCTTGGTGATGGGGTGAAAGTTATAGACCTTGAGGGGAAGATAGCTTGCCCAGGTTTCATAGATATTCACGTTCACCTGAGGGAGCCGGGAGGAGAGTGGAGGGAGGAGATAAAAAGCGGAGCTTTAGCTGCCTATTACGGTGGTTTTACCACGATAGTTGCCATGCCCAATACCAATCCTCCCATAGATAGCCCTGAGCTGGTTAGGTTCGTTAAACTAACCGGGGAGAGCGTCAAAGGGGCGAGGGTCCTGCCTTCGGGAAGCTTAAGCAAGGGTAGAGAGGGTAAGGAGCTCACAGAGATGAGGAGAATGGTTAATGAAGGAGCGGTTTTATTCACCGAAGATGGTTCTCCTACCGTCAGAACTGACCTTTTAAGGAGCGCCATGCTTTACTTGAAAGACTTGGGCGTCCGGGTTATGGAGCATCCAGAGGATCCTTATCTCTCCGAGAACGGTCAGGTGAATGAGGGTAGGGTGTCTGCTTTATCTGGATTGAAGGGGATACCCTCCTCCTCTGAGCTTATAGATGTGGAGAGGTGCATAATCCTGTCGAGGGAGCTTGATGTTCCTATTCATATAACCCATGTATCCACTAAGGAGGCTATAAACGCCATAAGGAAGGCTAAGGAGGAGGGGGTGAAAGTCACGTGCGACGTGACGCCTCACCACTTGACTCTTGATGAGGAGAAGGTGCTTGAAAGCGGCTTCGACCCGGTTTATAAGGTTAGGCCCCCCTTGAGGACGCGGGAAGATATAGAGGCCCTTTGGGAGGCTATAAAGAACGGCGTTGTGGACGCCATAGCTACAGATCACGCACCCTATCATGTGGATGAGAAAGATCTTCCCTTTGAGGATGCGAGCTCTGGAATAGCTTCGCTTGAGTGCGCGGTCGCGGTTATCCTCGATGCCTGGGATAGGAGGGGTAGAAGCATACCACTTGAGAAGATATTGAGGCTCTTCACCTCGGGTCCGGCTAAGGTTCTGCCTGAGAGGTATAGAGGGCTTGGTTATCTCAGAGAGGGTGGCATCGCTGATATAACGGTTATAGACATAGATAGGGTTTCCGTGGTTGATGTTTCGCTCTGGAGGAGCAAGGCTCGTTTAACGCCGTGGAATGGGCTATCCCTTAAAGGTTGGCCGGTTTTAACGCTGGTTGAGGGGGAGCTGATTCAATGATATTTGAGATAGATGGCGTTATTAAGGAAAAGGCTGAGCTTCAGGATGGGATATTCTATCTTTCCGTTGAGGCTCCATCCATAGCCTACCTCGCTGGACCGGGGCAGTTTGTTTTAGTTAGGGTTTCGCCCTCCTTCGATCCCTTCTTGAGAAGGCCCCTTTCGATAGCTGGGACTAAAGATGATAGAATAAAGCTTCTTTTTTCAATCGTGGGTAGAGGGACATCCCTTCTCTCTCGAATGAGGGAGGGGGATGTCCTGTCCCTTAGAGGTCCTCTTGGAAAGAGTTTTCCCCATCCAGAGGGAGATCTTCTTCTTGTTGGTGGAGGGATGGGAGTCGCTCCGCTTCTTTTCGCCCATCAGGTTTACGGAGGGAGGTTGGTTTTGGGGGTTAAAGATGGCAGCTGGAAGGGGCTTTGCGATTGGGTTAGGGATAGCTTAAAGGGTGAGGTGAGTCTCTTCTCCGAGGATGGGAGCATCGGAGAGAAGGGTACAGCCCTGGACGGAGCTCTATACTATTCTTATCCTTCGAGCGAGGTATGGGCCTGTGGACCTAAGGAGATGCTCTTTGCCCTTTATAGGGCGCTTAAAGGTAAGGTTAAGGGTATCTTTGGGAGCATTGAGGAAAGAATGGCTTGCGGTATAGGTGGATGCTATGGTTGTAGCATGGAAACTCCCAGGGGTATGAGAAGGGTTTGCGTGGATGGACCCGTCTTCGACCTAAAGGAGGTATGTGAAATATGAGCTTCTCCTTGACTGTTGGAGGACTTCCCTTAAGCTTTCCCCTCATCATATCCTCTGGTGTTTGGCCTATGGATGTGGATTTCTGGAAGCCCCCCTATACCGATGGGGTTGGCGCCATATGCACCAAGGGGATAACCTTAAACCCCAGGGGAGGAAACAGGGGAGTGAGGGTCTGGGAGACGCACTCTGGGCTTTTAAACAGCATAGGCCTTGAGAACCCTGGAATAGATGGTTTTCTTAAGGACTATCTTCCTATGCTTAAGGGTAGAAGCGTTCCCCTTATCTTGAACTTGTGGGTTGAGGGCTTGGAGGATCTTAAGGTCATGATGGATAAGCTTAAGCCTCACAGGGATGAGATAGATGCCATCGAGCTTAATCTATCCTGCCCCAACGTGGGTAAGGAGAGCCATATATTAAGGAGACGGGTTGATGAGTTAAAGGCTTTGGTTGGGAGCCTGAGAGAGCTCTGGGATAGACCTCTTTGGGTGAAGCTTTCTCCCATGTCCCCTAGCTTAATCGATGAGGCCTTAGCGGTTGAGGAGGAGGGGGCCGATGGAGTTGTCATTGCCAATACTTGGTTAGGTATGGCGATAGATGTTGAGAGGGAGAGGCCGGTCTTCGAAAGGATAACTGCCGGTTTATCCGGTCCTGCCATATTCCCCCTCACCTTAAGGCTCGTGTGGGAGGTCTCAAGCTCGGTTAGGATAGCGGTTATAGGTTCGGGTGGGGTCTCAAGCTGGGAGGATGCGGTGGCTATGATCCTCGCGGGTGCCTGGGCCGTTGAAATTGGAAGCGTGACCTTTTGGGATCTTAAGGCCCCCTTAAAGATAGTTAAAGGTATGGAGGATTACCTTAGGAGGAAGGGGATAGCCCACTATAAGGATCTTGTGGGAAGGGCAAAGGGAGGTGCTAACCCTTGATAGAATCGCCTTTGATTTTGGCGCTTGATATGGAGACCCTCGATGAGATGTGGAGCGTGTTGGATCTTGTGGGGGATAAGGTTAGACAGATTAAGATAGGCCATAGGCTCTTCGCCTTAGGAGGAAGGGATCTCTTAAAGAGATTGAACGAGAGGTGGAGGGTATTTTTAGATTTCAAGCTTCATGATATACCGAGCGTGGTCTCTCTCGCCGTTAGGACCCTGGCCGATGAGGGGGTTTGGGCGCTAACCCTTCACACTGCCGGTGGTAGAAAGATGCTCGAGGGCGCGGTTAAAGAGAGGGAGAGAAGCGGTAGCGATATGCTTCTTTTGGGAGTAACTATACTGACGAGCTTAAGCAAGGAGGATTGGGAGGAGCTCGCGCCTGGAGCTTCCTTCGAGAGTGCTTTACTGGCGAGGGCGAGGATATGCTATGAATGTGGCCTCAACGGATTGGTATGCTCCGCTAAGGATCTTGATCTCTTTAGGGAGGGTTTTGGTAAGGAGCTCATTAAGGTTGTCCCTGGGATAAGGATAGATGGTGGGGTTGAGGATCAGGCTAGGACAGCTACTCCTAAGGAGGCGATAGTCAAGGGAGCAGACTTCATAGTCGTTGGAAGGAGCATAACCAGGGCTAAAGACCCGAGGTTGGCTATAGATATCATAGAGAAGGAAATAAGGGAGGGGAAAGCATGCTTGGAGAGAAGCTTTTAGAGATGTTAAAGGAGACGGGAGCTTACCTTGAAGGGCATTTTCTCCTCTCCTCTGGACTTCATAGCAGCCACTATCTTCAGTGCGCCATGCTCTTGAGATACCCGAGGTATGCCGCCTTCGTTGGCGAGGAGATAGGCAAGCTCGTTATGGCCTTTGATCCGGAGGTAGTGGTCTCTCCAGCCCTAGGTGGGATAATCGTGGGTCATGAGGTAGCCAGGTTTCTCGATGTTCCCTTCCTCTTCTGCGAGAGGGAAGGGGGCGTTTTTAAGCTACGCAGATTTCCTTACCCCAAGGGCAAAAGGGCTTTGGTGGTTGAGGATGTTATAACGACAGGTGGTTCAAGCTCGGAGGTTGGGAGTCTCATTGAAAAGGAGGGAGGGGTTTGGGTCCATACGGCGTGCATAATCGATAGAAGCGGCGGGAAACACTCCCTTCCCCATGAGCCTACCTCTCTTCTTAAGTTGGAGCTTCCTGTCTTTAAGCCTGAGGATTGCCCCCTGTGTAAAAAGGGCATACCCATATATAAGCCTGGTAGTAGACCTTTATAGAAAAATTATCTATAATTTTATTTATGAAGGGCATAGTTCTTGCGGGAGGGGGTGGGACGAGGCTCTGGCCTCTCTCTCGCAAAACCTTTCCGAAGCAGTTTCTCAAGATTAAGGGGGAGCTTTCCCTATTTCAGAGGACCTTAAATCGTCTCCTTAGGTTTCTTGCGCTTGAAGATATAGTTGTGGTTACGGGCAGAGACTATGAGTTCCTTGTTAAATCCGAGATTAGGGAGATGGGCCTTTCCCTTTCCCCTCACGTTGTCCTCGAGCCGATTGCAAGGGGGACCGCTCCCGCTATAGCTTTATCCCTAAAGTATATGGTTGAGAGATTATCCGTATCTTCGGATGAGGTCATCTTCGTTACTCCTTCGGATCACTTTATCGATCCAGAGGATAGGTTTGTGGAAGCCTTGGTTTCAGCTGAGAGATGGGCTCGTGAAGGGCGGATAGTTACCTTCGGAATCAAGCCGAGTAGCCCTGAAACGGGTTATGGATATATAGCTGTTGATCCCTCCGGTGGGAGAGAAGGTGTCTACAAGGTTGAGGGCTTCTTTGAGAAACCAAACCTTGAGAGGGCGAGGCTCTTCTTAAAAAGGGGAAACTACTTTTGGAACTCGGGGATGTTTTTGTTCAGGGTTGATGTCATGCTCCTTGAGCTTAAAAAGCATAGGCCGGAGATCGGCGAAAAGCTTGACCTTAGTTTGGATGAGATGATCTCCCAATTCGAGAGCATGCCCGATATCTCCATAGACTATGCCGTTATGGAGAGGACCAGGAATATCTTAATGGTTCCATTGGATATCTCCTGGAGTGATGTTGGATCCTATGATTCCCTTTACGACCTCCTTAATAAGGATGAGGAGGGAAATGCCATTTTAGGGGATGTTTTACCTTTATCCTCTAAAAACAGCATGATTATAGGGGATAAGAGGCTTATTGTGGCCTTAGGTGTCGATGGTATCCTTGTTATTGAAACTGATGATGCCGTTCTTATAGCTAAGAGGGGGGAGAGCCAGCAGGTCAGGGAGGTTGTTAGGGTTTTAAGGGAGCTCTCAAGAAGGGAGGCTGACGAGCACACCACCGTCTATAGGCCATGGGGTAGGTATACGGTTTTGGAAGAGGGGGATGGCTTCAAGGTTAAGAGGGTTGTCATCGCTCCAAGGGAGGCTCTCAGCCTTCAAAGGCATCGCTATAGATCTGAGCACTGGATAGTGGTAAAAGGAATGGCCAAGGTGACCCTAGAGGACAGGGAGGTCTATCTGAGGGAGGGTGAGTCCATATTCGTTCCGAGGCTCGTCTTTCATAGGCTTGAGAACCCGCTTGACTCACCGCTTGAGATAATAGAGGTAAGCTGCGGGAGCTATCTGGGGGAGGATGACATAGAGAGAGTTTAAAGGATGCAAGCTCATCATGAGCATTTAAAGGATTTTAATCTGAAAGTGAAGAGGAGGCTAGTTTACGTTATCTTTCTTAACTTCGCTATAAGCGCTGCTGAAGCGATTGGTGGATTTCTTGCGGGAAGCCTCTCCCTTCTTTCTGATTCCCTTCATAACTTCAGTGATGCCATGTCTATAGTCATAACGTACCTCGCCCATAGGATATCCCTCAAGGGAGCGTCTTACAGGAAAACCTTCGGCTATAGGAGGTCTACCATACTTGCCGCTCTTTTTAACTCCACGACACTTTTGGTCATAGGGTTCTTCCTGATCAAAGAGGCGATAGAGCGTTTGCTTGAGCCCAAACCTATAGATAGCGTGACGGTCCTATGGGTTGCAATCATTGGGCTTTTCGCTAATCTCTTAAGCATGTATCTTCTAAGAAGGTGGTCCGGAAAGGACATTAATATAAGGTCTGCCTATCTCCATATGCTGAGCGATGCCCTCTCATCGATAGCGGTTATATTGGGAGCCATTGCGATGCTTTACTTCGGTTTGTTCTGGATAGATCCAGTTCTTACCATAGCCATAGCTCTATATGTTGTTAGGGAGAGCTTTAAGATAATGAATAGGTCTATAGATATATTGATGCAGTCGGCTCCTCAAGAGATAGATGTCCGTGAGGTGGTTAAGCGTCTTGAGGGTCTGAGCGAAATTAAGGATGTTCACCATGTTCACTTGTGGAACTTAGATGATAAGACTGTATTTTTTGAGGGACACGTCAACCTCAAGGAGGATCTGCCGGTGAGTAGGGCTATGGATGTGTATAAGAAGATAGAGGGTGAGCTTCTAAGGATGGGCATAAGTCATATTACAGTTCAGTTTGAGTATTGCGGTTGTCCTGAGTGCGGCGTCATAAAATCTCTGGAAGAGAGAGGTTATAGAGATGAATAAGAGGGCCCTCATAACGGGCATAACCGGGCAGGATGGCTCTTACTTAGCGGAGTTCCTGCTTTCAAAGGGGTATGAGGTTCATGGCATAATAAGGAGGGCAAGCACCTTTAACACCCAAAGGATAGATCACATCTACGTTGATCCTCACACACCTGGGGCTCGGCTTTTCCTTCACTATGGGGATCTTTCGGATTCAGGCCAACTTACCCAGCTTATCTATAACCTTCAGCCCGACGAGGTTTATAACCTTGGGGCGCAAAGCCACGTTAGGGTTAGCTTTGACATGCCTGAATATACCGGCGATATAACCGGTCTCGGTACCACTAGGATACTTGAGGCGATAAGGAGGTCCGGAGTCAAGGCTAAGTTTTACCAAGCTTCTTCCTCGGAGATGTTCGGGGCTTCGCCCCCTCCTCAGAGCGAGAAAACTCCCTTTTATCCGAGGAGTCCCTACGCTGCCGCCAAGCTATACGCCTTCTGGATGACCGTTAACTATAGAGAGGCCTACGGGTTGTTTGCGTGCAATGGGATACTGTTCAATCATGAGAGCCCTCGTCGAGGGGAGACCTTCGTTACAAGGAAGGTAACGAGGGCTTTGGCTCACATGCTTTTGGGAAAGCAAAGGAAGCTCTACCTTGGGAATCTCAACGCCAAGAGGGATTGGGGGTTTGCCCCTGAGTACGTTGAGATGATGTGGCTCATGCTTCAGCAAGATGATCCTGACGACTACGTCATCGGAACTGGGGAGAGTCACTCGGTAAGGGAGTTAGTCGAGAAGGCCTTTAGTTACACTGGTCTTGAGATAGAGTGGAAGGGCGAGGGGAAGGAGGAGAAGGGGGTGGTGAGGAGCCTTAGTGAAAGGTGGATCGATGTCTTTAAGCCGGGAGATGTGATAATCGAGATAGATCCAAGATACTTTAGGCCTACAGAGGTTGAGCACCTTCAGGCTGATATAACTAAAGCAAAAGCTAAGCTTGGCTGGGAGCCGAGGGTAAAGTTCGATGAACTTATAATGATAATGGTCGATTACGACCTTAAGCTTCTTGGCTTAGAGCCGGTGGGTAAAGGCATCGAAATCTCCATGCGGAAGGGGTTTAGCTACACCAATCATGACTATTCCTTTTTCAGTAAAGGGGAGGAGAAGCGATGATGAGGTTTGGAGTGATTGCCGATGACCTCACTGGAGCCAACGCGACAGGGGCATTGCTCTCTAAGAGGGGCTTAAGCTCGGTATCCGTTCTGAATCCTGAGTCCTTAAGGGGTCTTCCTTGTATAAAGCAGGATATAGTGATAGTTTCAACCAGTAGTAGATACCTTTCCCCTCACGAAGCTTATGAGATAGTTTCTCAGACCTTTAAATCTCTGCTTGAGCTCGGCTGCAAGGTTATATCTAAGAGGATCGATACCACGTTAAGGGGGAATATAGGGGCAGAGATAGATGCGATGCTTAACGGGGGTAGCTTTCGCTATGCCCTGCTTGTGCCATCCTTTCCATCGGCGGGGAGAATTTGCCTCGGCGGGCATGTGCTCGTTAACTCGACCCCTCTTGATGAAACTGAGGTTATAAGAGAGTCGGTCTTCCGCTTTGATACTTCGAGCGCAGTTAAGATAATAGCATCACAGACTAAAAGAAAGGTCTATCACGTACCCTATGATATCGTTAGATCTGAGGGGGAGCTCATTAAGGCCTTGGATGATCTTGCTGAGGATAGCATAGCTGTTCTGGATGCTGTTACCGATTCCGATATAGATAGAATAGCGCTTTGCTCTCTTAAGTGGGGTAAGCCCTTCATTCCCGTTGACCCTGGTCCCTTTACCGCAGCCTTGGCTTTTAGGTTGCTTGGTAGCAAGGCTGATCTACCTAAGATACTTATAGTTATAGGGAGCGTAACCGAGCTTATAAGAAAACAGGTGGAGTACCTTTCGAAGAGCTATGATGTAAAGTGGGTTAAGATCAATGTGAGAGGGTTGATATCAGGCGATTGGGATAGCGAGCTTAAGGCTAAGAGGAAAGCCTTAGAGGAGTATATCGAGCTTTACCCTCTCGTTGGGCTGATAACTGCGGAGAGCGAGAAGGATGTGATATCTTTTGATGAAGCAGAAAGGCTTGGTCTTGGTAAGGATCTTTATAGCAAGATAAACGATTTAATAGGCTCGGTTGTTTCGGAGATCTTGAAGGATAGGAAGGGTATCATCAGAGGGCTTTATGTCAGCGGTGGTGACACTATATCTGCCATAGGTAAGCACCTCGGCGCTTTGGGCGTAAGCATCAAGGATGAGGTTTACCCTCTTGCGGGTTTCGGAACCTTCGTCGGCGGTCTGGCTGACGGTCTTGCGGTAGTGACGAAGGGGGGGCTTGTTGGTAAGGAGGATACTATCAAGCTTTGCATAGACTATCTCCTAAAGGCCCTGCGCCTTTAAGCGCGAAAAAAACCGCCCCCGGGGCGGCACTCCCCGGCGGGGGGGGGGAACCTAGTACCTCTCTCCTTTTCTTTCCCCCCCGAGTGTGCTCTTTTATAATTAAATAAAAA